>Ga0315274_10001175_pt1 | contig 40680 bp, 48 predicted proteins | sample YL17G02_20_MG_FD_203700 | JGI IMG/M metagenome (GOLD analysis project Ga0315274, IMG submission 203700) | Sediment microbial communities from Yellowstone Lake, YNP, Wyoming, USA - YL17G02_20 | ecosystem: Environmental > Aquatic > Freshwater > Lake > Sediment | place: USA: Wyoming | collected...
CAGGTTACGTTTTGAGCCGCGATGCGTGAACTCGTCCGTCATCGTAATGACCGGATAGATAAGAATCATGAAGTCAGGCCGACAACTTGCCTGGTCTATCTGGTCCTTGGGTTCATAATATTTCGTAATGAAGTGCGTGCCGGCGCTCGATGCAAGATGTCCTCCTGCGGAAAAACCAAGTATGCCAATATGGTTGGGATTTACGCCCCATTCTTTTGCCTTTGCCCTTACGATTCTAATTGCACGTTGTGCATCCTGCAACGGTGCCGGGTGTGCATAGCCTGCGCCGCTGTTGCGGTGGCGGTACTTTAGTATGAAGCCGGCTACACCGAGTGAGTTGAGCCACTTAGCTACCTGCTGGCCCTCATGGTCAATCGCAAGAGTACCATAGCCGCCGCCGGGACAAATCACGACCGCTGCACCTGTTGCTTTATCCTGCGGTGGTAGATAAATAGTAAGTGTGGGTTTGTCGCCGTCGGTGTCACCCTTGGCGCCTGGAGCACCATCTGGCCACAATAGCTCAACTTTCGTTTCTATGGGTTGTTTTTCCGTCGCAAAAACCGATGCCTCTGAAAACAACACTGTAGCAAAAACAAGCCGCAAAATCCTGTTCATAATGTTAACTCCTGACTGATTCTGTTTTTCTTCGCCTGCTCTACGTGACTCGATTTCAAAATTCTCCATTAGATCCTTGTCGTTTTTCGTTGCGGACGCAATTATTTAATCGATCAACCGCTCAGGTTTTTCTATAAGTCCTTTAATGCTCTGCAGAAACCTCGCCGCGTAGTATTCACATATCACGGTCCGATCGACCGCCAGCGAGAGATTTACCATCTTGCGGGCTTTGATCTGGCCGTCCTTTGCAACGACCGCCTGCAGTACATTGCCCACGTCCAGAATGGTACTAGTCGGCGGCGGTACTATACCAATAAATGAGTCGATACCGTAAGCGCCAAGATTGCTTAGGGCGATAGTCTGGCCCTCGATGTCTTCAAGCCTTAGTTTTTTGCTGCGAGCCTTTTCGGTAAGCAGTTTTTCCTCCGATGCTATCTGGGCAAGCGTTTTATTATCCGCGTTCTTTATCACCGGTACGACCAGTCCCTGCGGTGCATTGACCGCAAAGCCCACATTGATTGCCTCTGCAATCCGTATATACGCTATCCGCCGCCCACCTATCTGGTTTTCTTCTATCACCCTTGCTACCATCATTGGGTATTGTCTTACTGCGAGTGCCAGCGCGCGGACGAAAAAAGCATTGCTCGTAATCTTAGTTCGTAGTGCCTTGGTCAAGTTATGCCTAAGACCCATCATCTCTGTTACATCAGCCTTTAATTCAATGTAGAAGCAAGGCTTACTCCGCTTCGATCGCAGCATCCGCTCGCTTATCAGCCTTTGGATGTTGGTCAATGGGATGTGAATCTCGGCAGGACTATTCAAAGACGCCTCTATCAATTGATACCGAACTTCATTACTCCCTAATGATGGTTGATATGATAACTTATATCCATTGGCTTGCAACTGTACTGTATATAGGATGCAGGGCAAACATATCTAAATTCGGATCCTCCTTCTTAATCCCATAAATAGGTGTTCTTTTGAATCTCGTTCTACGGATAATATCGTCGAACATTGTCTTTTAACCAAAAAAGGTCCACCAATTTAGATATATACGCCTTGGTGGAGGACGTTTCTCCCATCTGCCTAACATGCACCAGCGAACAGAATATCCTCCTATTCTCTCGTATATCACACTTTATGACAATATACACCGCGGAAGAAAAATGCCTTATCAAATTTAGGCGAATAGATATTATCTAAATAATAATATTATTATATTCAAGACCAGAATATTTTGCTTGCGGATATAATATTTTACTTGACGGGTTATTTTTGAGTTTGGATAATATGACTTATATTAGCATTTTGGCTTTTGCGTCTCTTTCCCGGACGCCAAGGAAACTCGCATGGGGTTACAACGGCGGAGAAACATTGCGATAGAAAAGTGGTTGGTTATCATAGGGACAATCTTTAGCATTATAGCCAATATAATCATTATAGGACGAGATCGATACATCGTACTCTCGATCGCTATATTTATTACCATCTTGATAGCTGTCTTAGCCACTATCTTGATCAATAAATATAGAACAGGTAATACGAAGGAAAGGCCGTTTAAGAATAAACTCTTTTTTTGCTCCCGGAAGGGAAAACCCAGAACAGACCTAAAAATAGAGACCCCATGGGGGACAGTTGAGACAAGCAATGGCGGTCTTGTTGAGGTCCCCGATGAAATAGAGCATAAAGTGATAAAAATTACCATATTCTCGAACCGGTGTGGCAGATATATCGGCCAAAGAACAATCGTATTGGAGAATGATAAGCCTGTTGCCAAAGTGGTAGTCTGACAGGCCAAATGTGTATTTTATGAATATTAGGAGAAAGAGATATGACAGTCACAATCGGAGAGCGAATAAGAGAGCTCATGAAACAGAAAAAAGTAACTCAACTCGATCTATCAGCAAAAACTGGTATACCACAGTCTACAATATCAAGGATCTTATCCGCAAAATGGGTCGAGGAAATAAAAACCGAACATTTGGACGGGATCGCTCGTGCCCTTAGTGTTTCTAAAGAACAACTTTTACAGAACGAGATCGTTCCCACGAAGGCGGAGGATTCTGGGACAGAAGAATTATTGCCGCCAGAATATTTCCAAGTTTCCGATAAGGACCGGTTAGACAATATGAAGGCTCTTGGGATCCTAAGCATACACCAAGATCGCGCAGAAGCTTTCAGGGTTTTTTTCCCAGTATGGCGGAAGAATCCAGTAATCAGGATTGTGGCATCGTCCATAGAAGGTTTTAAGAGAGGTACCGGTATTGACGCAGAGGCGCTCTTACGTCCCAAGCTTGAAGAATCCGGGCCGAAGGATTCAAGAATCCAGATCATTCTCACCCACGCAGAATTTGCCGGTTACCGGGAAAAGCAGGAAGGAGAAGAGGATGAGTACATTCTTAAGCAAATTGCTGCCACCACGAGACTACTAAATGATCTTAAGAAATCAACTAAAGCGGGCGATAGGCTGCAATGGAAGTATTTTCGCGGAGCGCCGACGTGCTTTATGATAATAGCGGGTGACTATATGCTTTTGAATCCTTATCTGTATATGCAACCTGCCTACTTCAATTTTGCTATGATTGTAAGAAAGACGGGGAAATCCATCTTCGATATCTATAGCCGCTATGAGTTGTACCATTTTACCAAAGCTTGGACGGACCCAAGGCTTTGCGTGGACGAGTCCGGAATAACCGGAACTTAATCGAGTTCTGGTCTCTGCAAAATGGTTCCAATGGCAACATGCAACGTTCGTAGCAGATGTCAGACCGCCGTTATGCAACGTTGATTTTTGTCTGCGGATAATTCTGTTCTTGCGTGGAGTTGGAAGTCTGGAGCAGAAATGCTGAGAAGTTGACTTGCCCAATTCTATTGGGCGATACAGGATTCGAACCTGTGACCTCACGGGTGTGATCCGTGCGCTCCAGCCAACTGAGCTAATCGCCCGTATGGTGAATATTAGATACGAGAACCATTTTGCTGTCAAGGCTTTGTGTCACCCGGCACTCTTTGCGATCAAATGCTTAACCGGATAGCTGGTGCCGCGATAGGTGTGACTATGGCTGTATTAGTTGAAGGTATTTAAAAATATGAGGGCCATAAGCATCCTGCCTACGGCCCATCGGTTTGTATCAGATATTTGTTTCGGTTACGTTTGGGAGAAACACTCAGCAGCTAAGGCGGTGGACGAATGTACAATGGCCCTTCAAGTCTGCCCAAAGAATCGTGTTGGCCTGGTGTCTTTTGTTTTTGCTCGGTTGTTTGCGATTCCGCCAGGCAACAAACCGGCAGAGCCATAAACAACCACATAACGTCGGTGACGAACTTATGTGTCTTCATAGTTCATCCCCCAATACTTCATTTTCTGTATCGGCGAATGGGTAAGGTTTTCCTTAAAATTGGCACATCATTGGGGTTGGATCTATGGGCGGTAGAATCAGTTCAAGCCTGGCTAACATTGGTGAGGTCGCCGCAGAACTATAGCGGATGGGGCACAAAAAGGCGTTATCAATACTGAAAAGGGGGTTCGAATGGAATTGAGCGTTTAGAATGAAGAATGGAAAGACACTTCGCGAAGAACAAGAGGGAGCTATTTTATTCGTTCAAGCAAGGCAAGTACGAGTTGGTGGAGGGGGTCGGCTTTTTGACCGAAGGGCTTAAGGGCGGCGAGGGCTTCGGCTGCGAGATTCTTTTCAAGTTGTTTTGCCCGCGGCAGACCCACGACGGCGGGATAAGTGCATTTGGCGGCTTTTGCATCTTTGCCGGCGGTTTTACCCAATTGTTCACTGGAGGCGGACACATCCAGGATATCGTCGGCGATTTGGAAGCCCAGGCCAATCTTCAAGCCATAGTCTCGCAGGCACTGCAATTGGCCTTCATCTGCGCGGCCGCAGATACCTCCCATCACGGCGGCGCAGCAGAACATCTTCGCAGTCTTATTTGTGTGGATATATTCGAGGGCTTCGATTGTGCCGGCGGTGCCTGTGGCTTTTAAGTCGGCGATTTGGCCTGCAATCAGTCCGCCGGGGCCTGCTGCCTGGGCTAACTCGGCGACGAGCTTCATAGCCATATCGGGTTCACCAATCCTGGTAGATAGTATTTCGAAGGCCAGCGTCAGAATCGCATCGCCGGCGAGAATGGCTGTCGCCTCATCGAAGGCCCTGTGGCAGGTTGGTCGGCCTCGGCGGAAGTCATCGTTGTCCATGGCGGGCAGGTCATCGTGCACGAGGGAGTAAGTATGCACCATCTCGATGGCGGCCGCCGCGATTTGAGCATTCTGATCGATCCTGCCAAACACAAGCTCGCAGCACCACAGTGCTAAGATTGAGCGGATGCGCTTGCCAGGGGCCAGCAAGGTGTACGCCAACGCCTTGGCAAGATCGGGATTCATATCGGTTTGCTCGGTGAGAATCTTCTGGAGAATGCTGTTGACGAATCGGGCCTTCTCCTCCAACATCGCTGCAAAGGCAAGGTTGACAGATTCAGAGGCCGGTTTGACGGTCATAAAATCCTGCAAGAAGTTAGAGCTTTTGCGTTCTTAGAGTCAGCAATGTATTATACTTGCCGGCAGGCAGTTCTGTAGAGAATTATGAGTGGCGACATGATTTTGATTTTGGGTGTCACCGGGTCCGGCAAAGGCCGGCAAGCGCATGAGCTTGCCCAGAGACTCGATGGCGAAATCATCAGCATCGACTCGATGAAGGTCTATCGGCGGATGGATATCGGCACCGCCAAGCCACCTAAGCAGGCCAGGCAGAGCGTCAGATACCATTTGATTGATGTGGTTGAGCCGAGTGAATCGTTCAGTGTGGCGGAGTTTCTCGGGCAGGCTTCGGCGGCAATTGAAGATGTTCGCAGCAGGGCTAAAAAGGTTATCGCGGTTGGAGGCACGGCCCTGTACATCAAGGCGCTTTTGTATGGGCTTTTTGATGGGCCGGGCAGCGATGAACCTCTGCGGACGCAGTTGCGGGCAAGGGCCGAGACCGAAGGTCTGGCGCAACTGCATCACGAGTTGATGGATGTTGACTCTGCGGCTGCCGAGCGGATTAGCCCAAATGATGCCAAGCGAATTATCAGGGCCCTTGAGGTATATGCCCTGACAGGTAAGCCTATCACGAGTTTTCAAAAGCAGTGGGCCAAAAAGCCCGTGCACGATTGGACGATAGTTGGGCTTCGCAGGGATAAGGCGGAGGAAAGTAAGAGAATCAATGCACGCGTCAAGCGAATGATTGAGGCTGGCCTTGTGGATGAGGTCAAAGGTCTTTTGGCTGAGGAGAAGCCTTTAAGTAAGCAGGCGAGGTGTGCGATAGGCTACGCGGAGATTATTGAATATTTGGAAGGTCGGACGAGCCTCGAAGCTGCGGTGGAGCTTATCAAGAAGAACACCCGCCGGCTGGCAAAGGGCCAACGAACGTGGTTCAAGACCTTCGGGAGTGTCATTTGGGTGGATATTGGTGCGGAGGAATCTGCGGAAGAGACATTTAATCGGGTCACGAATTTAATATGTCAGAAGTCGCAAGCGACTGACGAGATAGGCTGAGGTTTTCGGTGGGTAATTTCGAACAGAGGGGCTTATACTACCGCCGGGTGAGCCTGTTCGGATTCGCTTTGGGCAGGTCTTTGGATATGCCACGTGGTTGTTTTGAGAGATTGGTGAGTCCGACCTTTAAATGACATAACCGAACTTATCTTTCATTTTCTGGTTCATTTCCATCTTCATCTCATCAGTTACGTTCTTTCTGAGCGTGTATTCTTCCCCAAAGCAGGGAAAGATTTCCATCTCGGTCTTTTTCCTCGATAAAAAATCATCGAGTGAACATATCACTCTCGCTGGATTTCCTGCCGAAACGACTCTATCGGGAATATCACGCGTAACAACACTACCTGCGCCGACAATGACGTCATCACCAATAGTAACACCCGGAAGAATAATTGAACTAGCGCCTATGAAAACTTGATTGCCAATCTTAACTTTTCCAATTTTAGTGTAATTTAAGTGTTTTTTTGTGCTTGCGTCATGAGAGAGAATATGCACTCCGTCTGCGAGAGTAACATCATCACCAATCGTGATATGCCAACAATGGCTCTCATCGATGATCACTTCCCCTTGTATACTCAAGTTTTTCCCTACAACCAATCCTCTCTTTATTAATTTCTTTAGGCGGTTTCGACAAAAACACTTATTATAGATTTTTCTCAGTATGTTTTGCATTATGTCTCTCCACTTATGCAGCTAACGGCAGAACTCACCGGACGGCTGTTGTCTTCTGCCGTTTGGAAAATCCGAAGCAAGTTCAAACATCGGCTTTGCCGGGCAGCACCGGCTGAGGATGCCGCCTTCGCAAGTTAGTCACGGTCAGCCGGAAAGCGTTTGGTCACGGGGTAAACAGCTTGAGCTGATCCGGGGGTTCTGTTTCCTGGATTACCCGGCTGACCTCCTCGATTAGTTCGCCGGCGTCGGTGAAGTCGCGGTAAACGCTGGCAAAGCGAATATATGCAACCTTGTCGGCGGCCCGAAGATGTTTCATTACACATTCGCCGATGAAGGATGATGTGACTTCTTTGTCGAAATTGCGAAATATATCTTCCTCAACTCTGTCTGCGATTTGTTGGATTTGCTCTGCCGGGACAGGTCTTTTGTAGCAGGCTTTTTGCAGGCCGGCGATGATTTTGTCTCGGTCGTAGGAGACGCGTGATTTGTCTTTCTTAACGACGTAGAGCTTGAAGCTTTCGCCGACTTTTTCGTAGGTGGTAAAGCGTCTCTTGCACGCTAAGCAATGCCGTCGGCGTCTGATTACCCTGCCGGCGTCGCTTGAACGTGAGTCGATGACTCTGTCGCGATCCTCTTTACAAAAAGGACATCTCATTCCTCGCCTCGTCTTTTATAACCGGCGACGTGCTCCTTATACGCTCCAAGGCCGGAAGTTATTATAGCCTGTTTTCAGATACTACTCTTGGAGCTTTTGGGATTGTAACACCCATATATGGTATGTCAAAACCTTTTTCGCCTCCGTACTTCGGACGTAAAAATTTTCACAAAAATCTGTAATTGACATAATAGACTTCCCCTTCTCTTTTTGATACAATATAATAATCTTGGAGTTAAAAGCCAGTGTTGGACTGACTCCACGATATTGTTCCCGTGGAATAAGGCTGGCTTTGAATGAATCGAATTATGCCGTTCTGCAAAGCGGATAGATTCGGTGCTTATGGTTATCGGAGTGAGGAAATGAAGGGTGAGGAGAGAAACGGCATAGCAGGTGATGAACGCGCCTTCTTAAACTCTCGGGAGCAATACTCTGTAGTAATGACATGCCCTCTGAATTACGCACCAGAGGCGATAAGAGAATTCCGTACATTCTGTATCGTGTATTCTAACCTCCGTCTTCTGTATTCATATCTTCTCTCCTACGCAATATCGGAGTGCATCACAGATCCGACAGTGGTGGACGCAATGCGCAATATTATATACGCAATACGAAAAAGTCCCTGTGTTCGACAGAAAGGAGGAATTGGCACATAACAAAATCAGACGTGACCAAAAAAGAATTGTCCCGTGGAAACAACAACCAATGGAATTGCTTCTTTGAACTAACAGGAGGAACTGATGAAAAAGCTGCTAACGGTTTTCACATTATTATGCCTTGGGCTGACCGGATTTGCGCAGGCATCCACGCTGATTAATTTCGAGAACGACCCCGTCGGCGTTAAGCCAAATGGCTGGTCCAGCGTTGATTCGGCCCTACTGAGTTTTACGGATTCAGTTGGTGCCGTCCTGGATGTTGAAGACTGGGGCGTTCAAAGCCATGGTAAGGGCCTCGCGGTATTCGATGACTGGGACAACAGTTGGCTAATCATGGACTTTGCCGCGGTCGTAAATTCTCTGTCGATGGAATTTGGTAACGATGATCCCGGCTGGTCGAACCCGGGCGATTTGGCGGTTCTGACGGCCTTCATGGGTGTCTCCCAAGTAGGCCAGACCAATGTCGTCATGAACCGAGACGACATTATGAACCAGTCGATCTCGATCTCCGGCGTCAGCTTTGATCGCGCGACCTTCTACTACGCCGTTAACCCGGCTATCGGGCTGATCGAGATTGTGGACAACATCGAGTTTACAGTCATCCCCGCGCCCGGCGCTATTCTCCTCGGCAGCATCGGCGTAAGCCTTGTAGGCTGGCTGCGAAGGCGCAGGACGCTGTAGTTCGTGACTCGTCGCTCGTGGCTCGTATCTCGTAATATCGCGTTATATGAGTTGTGTAGCTCGGCGACAATGCGGTAGTATATACAAAGTCCGTATGACACTAGACTTTGAGGGGCTGTGAGTCCATAAGAAATTGGATTCGCAGCCCTTCTTTTATGCGGCGTGCAGAGCCAATAAAATAGCCTCTGCGTATTCCGAATACACAGAGGCCAATTAGGAAAGAAACTTACATAGCCCCCCCATAGAGTTATTCGTCGCGGCGCCGGCACAGTAGTCGTTGGTTTTTAATGACCAACGACTATCGACTGTTTCAGACACCGTTTTTGCTCCGGCATCCGTGCCTTTTAGCACATAGTATGCCCCCCCTTTGCTGCGGTCGGTTCTGTAATTAAGGTAGCCGAACCGGGTTGTGTCTTGGTTATGCTAATTTGTCCAGCTAATTAAAGTCTAACATAGAATCGGCAAAGGGCAAATTTTGGCTGGTTTTTTTTGTGCAACTACATTTCCTGAGCAGTCTCTGTTTGAAGAAGGTTTTGCTTGCTGCCAGGTCATACTTCTTCTATTTTGGCTTGGCTTCTAAGCTGGTCGACGAATCTGTCGACGGCATCGGATCGCATTTGGTCCTTGAGTTCTTCAAGAACATCATTTTTGACTTCCTCGAGCGGCGGAATGCTGGGCGGTTTTCTGTCATAGACTTTCGCTATATGGAAACCGAAACGCGTGCGGAAAATGTCACTTATCTGTCCTTCGGCGACGTTGAAGGCAACATCATTAAACTCGTCGACCATGTCACCTCTGGAAATGTATCCGAGGTCGCCGCCGGGCTCGGTGCAGTCAGTGTATTTGTCAACGATCTTTTCAAAGGGGATGCCGCTTTTAAGTTCGTCATGCGCTGCGGTGATTGCCTCAAGGGCAGAGGCCTCATCGCTGCGCCAGTCAACGTATTTTACGATGTGGGCCACCCTGATTTGCTCTGGGTTGGCGAAAAGGCCGGGGTTCTCCTCGTAGAACTGTCGTATGTCGGCCTGGCTGGGCTTCGGCGCACTGCTGCCTATTTCTTTCAGCTTGCGATCTACTTTTATACGTAGCTCGATGTTTTCCAAAGCTTGTTTATCATTTGCGGCGGCCAGGTCTTCATAGAGTTTCTGCTGGTCTTTGTACTCATCTTTGAGCCGTGCAAGGATGTATTCGAGGTGAGAATTGGGTATTTGCTCGGTGCTTTTACGTGCTTCCTGGCGAAGCAGGACTTGTTCTATTACGTTGTCTTTGGACCAGTCGAGCAATTGTGTTTCGCGCTGTTGAGGGTCCATATTCGAGAAAACCTGTTCATAGCGGGGTCTGAGTCGCTCTATTTCCTTTTGGATTGTTGCGTCTTCGATTCTTTCGCCGTTGACGATTAAGGCCATGTTGTGTGCTCCTTCTGGTTTTTCTGTGGGTTTCGATTAACCTCTGGCTTTTGCGTACCAGTCGGGGTCTTTGGAGAGTTTCTCTTTCGCTTCGAGTGTCATCATTTCGAAAGCGGGGTGAGTGCTGGGCCAGGCGCGTTCGGCGAATGGGGTTTTGCGCATTTTCTCGACCTCGACGGCGACCTGGTCGAAGTAGCTGCCGTAGATGTGCAGCGAATCGCTGATATCTACGTATCGGCCGACAGTTACAGGCTCGGCTCGTTTTTTGGCTATCTCTTCGGCGATTCTGCGCTGCAGGTCGGTCAGGGCATAGACATTCATAAACCAGGCTTTGTAGAGGTCCCGGCTGCGCCAGTGTGTGTTCATGTTGAGCGACCAGCCGCTGGCACCATCGGGGATGAGTCTGCACCAGATTCTCTGCAGGCATGGCGGATCGTCGGTTCCGGGGTCGGCGGTGGGCATCCAGGTAACTGCCTGTGCCCTGCGGGTGTGGCCGGTGCGTGAGAGGCAATCTATGATGTACCGAATTTGGTTTATGGGTTTGAAGGGCCTGACGGAATCCGGGTCGCGGATGTCTTCCACCGGGGAATATGCGAACAGGCGTTCGTGATATGTGTAGGTCCACTTGCCGGCAGCCGCGTCTATCCAATGGTCGTGTATGCCGTCAACAACTTCCTGGCGATAAACCTCAAGCTCTTCCGGGCCGCCGGGGAAGTTCTTATGGATTCTTGGCTCGTTGAATGGATTGGTTATTATGACAATGACGGTTGCGTCTTTGCTCGGTGGGTCTTCGGGCTTATCGTACTGGGTTCTTATTTCCAGGCCCTTATCCCATACCGCCAGGACAGCCTTTTCCCACGCCTCCGGCAAACATTGGGCGTTTACAGATAACACGGGTATGTTGGTGGTTAATGTTGACGATGTATTCGTCATCTGGATTATCCTCCGGTGTATTTTACTAATGTGCCGATTGGCACCTGGTCCTTTCAAAGTATGCTGGTATCACCTGTCGATACCTAAAATCAACACAGGAACATCGATGTTCGAGACCCCTCGTTTCTCCAAGTCCCAGATAAACTGCTCGTAATAGGATACCCCCGTTGACATTTCATCAGCGAAGTTTTTCACGGGAACAACCTCAACTCCTGTGTTTATGTATCCAAGGTTGTGAAAGATCGTCATCTTGGCGCAGACATTGTAAACCATAAAGGCGTATTTGCCGAATTGAATCTCCACGCCGAGCTTATCTTTGACAAAATCCATCTGACGAAACGCACCTCTTCTCATCGGCTTGGATTTGTATTCATTTGTGTAGAAGCCGGTGGAGTACTCGCATTTAACTCTTGGCGAAGCCCAATCCTTCTCGGAGAACAACAAGCTGAAAGCTGTGTTCAGTTTCTTAGGGCTGTACAGCAGACGGCCCGGCATGGTTTTCTCTTTGCTCGTCTTGGTTTTACACTCGGAGGCGTCTATCCTTCCGATTATCTGCTCTATCTCCTCAAGCAAAGGGGCATACTTGTCTTTGATAGTCTCGATACCTTTGTTGAAGGAATACATGCCCGCGATTATCATTTAAACAAGGCCTCCTGGGTATCTGCATGATTCCATTCAGAGGGTACTTGGCAAACTTTCTCCTTTCCGGTCGGTTCGTGAATGGGTTTGCCCAACGACCGGACTCGCAACGTTCCTGCGTAGTATTGTAGGATTCGTTCGCGCGCGATGTTGACGTACTCGGCTTCCTTCTCACAACCTATTGCTCGTCTGTTGTGCATGAGGGCAGCGATGAGAGATGAGCCAACGCCGGCAAACGGATCAAGTACCCAGTCGTTTTCTTCGGTCAATGCAAGCACGCACCGTTGAACCAATTCGATAGGGAACTGACAGGGGTGAATCGTCTTTTCGGGATGATTCGATTTCACATTCGGTATATTCCAAAGCTCTTTTTCCCAATCCTGCACGACAATCTCCCAGATGTCGGATGGATTTTTGCCGTTGGGATTACACGAAGGCAGTCCTTTTTTAGGCCCTTTGAAATATGTCTTTCCGGGGTACTTGGATGGGATTCGGACTGCATCAAGATTAAACATGTATTGGTCGGTCTTAGTGAACCATAAGATGGTCTCATAACGTCCCGAAAAACGCTTTGATGCATGTAGCCCGTGATTGAAGTGCCAGATGATCCGGTTCCTAAGCTGCAAGCCCAAATCTTTGAGGATGGGGTAGTAAAAGATGTCTAACGGGTACACCTGCCCATTTTCTACGTAGTTTCCCACTTGCCAACAAAGACTCCCTCGCGGCGAAAGTGTTCTGACCAACTCGTGCAAGACAGGCCTCATCGAGCTTAAGTATTTTGCGAGCGCTGTACTACGCTCGTATGCTTTGCCCACATTGTAAGGCGGCGAGGTAATCACGAGCTGGATAGAGCCTGACGGTACTTTGGCAAGTACATTTAAGCAGTCACTTGGATAAAGGACTATCTTCGCATCCTCAGCATAGTCGTCGTGGATAGGTGGCGTATCGTGGTTGAATAGTTTATTCATAGCCCAGCGTTGTCTTTTATTTATAAAAGCTGCTTGTGTCGAGTTCTTCTTTGGTTATGTTGTACATTTTATAATAGCGTTCGGGGAGGTCGGCGAGCATTTGCTTGGAGAGGAAGGCATACTGGCTCTGTGGCCAACGGCGGATGATTTCCCGGCAGGCATCCACCATCTGTTTGAAGCCCATGATGGGCAGCCGGCCCATTTTGCGCTGGGTCTTGGCCCATTCGTACAACTTCTGTGCTTCGACCTCATTTTCAAAACTCAGCTTGACGAACTTAGGCTGAGGAGCCACCGTAGGTGCTTTTGGCTGAGCTGGCTGAGCAGGTGCGTTAGCCTCAGCAGAGGCAGTTGAGTCAGAGGAATCTTCGCCTTGGGGCTTTACAGCAAACTTCTTGTCGTCTCGTTCGAACGTATCATAGATAGTCTTAGGTTTAGTCTCAGTGCTGGGTTCTTGCTGCGGTGCAGAAGCGGGCTTATTGGATGACAGAATGATTCCTATCACGATGACTAACACCACAGCTACAACGGCAGCACCGGCGAATTTTAACCAGAACGTATTCATAGTCAGGCCTCCCTTCAATTCAAAGGAGAACTATGAGAAACTTATGGCACGAGCTTCTCTTTCATCTTAATTTTTCAATAATAACACTTCGATGCGATGACTAAAAGTAAATTTGTGTTGTATGTCGAATATGCGACTTCGCCAACAATCATTTGACTTTTAAGGTTAGTGATCTTAGTATAAAGGCGTATCCCAAAAAGAGATACGATATGTTATGGATGCAGGCAGGAACTATGTTCACTGGAATCATAGAGGCCATTTGTAAGGCAAAGTCGGTTTCGGGCCAAAGCGGTTCGCCCGGCAGGCTAAGTGTGGATTTGGGCCAGCTCGCCGAGGACTGCAAAATCAGCGATAGCATCGCAATCAATGGAGTCTGCTTGACGGTGGGCAGCCTTGAAGGTAGCGTTGCAAGGTTTGATTTGAGCGCTGAGACACTGACCAAATCGAACCTCGGCAAACTTAAACCCGGATCGCAAGTCAATGTTGAGCAGGCGATATCGGCGACAGGACGGTTTGGCGGGCATTTCGTGCAAGGCCATGTTGACGGCACGGCTACAATAAGACTGGTAAGAAGGCACGGACATTTTGCCGATATAGAGTTTGCTGCCCCAGCTGAACTCCTTAAGGAGATGGTAGTTAAGGGCTCTGTGGCAGTCGATGGTATAAGTCTGACGATCTCGGCGATGAGTGAAGATAGCTTCAGCGTTGCTGTGATACCGGAGACCCTCGATAGGACAACTCTCGGAAAAGCCGGAATTGGTGACTGTGTTAACGTCGAAACTGATATAATTGTGAAGGTGATCAGCAAGCAGTTGGCAAACATATTGCCGAGGCAACGGCCTTTGACGATGGAAAGATTGAAGGAGCTGGGATTTTGATTATCAGTCGTGACCTGAGTATGTCGCCGAGAGCAGATTGTGTGATAAGTATGGTTTGGGTAATAAACGAGTGGCATGAATCGCAATAACAACCACAACTCGGTATTCAACGACCAAATGGTCATTGGCGTAACGATGGGCGACCCCGCAGGTATTGGGCCGGAGGTAGTTGTTAAGGCGTTGGTGGAGCCGGAGATACGCCGGGCCGCTAAATTCATCGTTTTTGGCATGGACGAGCAGCTTCGCTATGCGGCGGATAAGGCCGAAATCGAGCCGTTCTGGGGCAGGCACCAGCACGAGAAGATAAGCAGGGATTATCCTTATAAGGTTGTTGTGGCGGACTATGATGAGTATTCAGTGCCGCCGTGGATTAAGGGGCCGAGCCAGTTGGCGGGTGAGGCCTCGATACGCTTTTGTCTGGATGCTATCGATGCTGCGCGGGCGGGGATAATAGATGCTGTGGTGACGGGGCCGATTAGTAAGGCCAGTTGGAAGTTGGCAGATGCGGAGTGGCCCGGCCATACGGAGATGTTGGCTAAGCGGTGCAAGTCGCCGCGAAAGGCGATGATGTTCGTTAGCGGGCCGTTGAAGGTGGCACTTGCAACAATACATGACGCCCTGTTCGAAGTCAGACACAAGTTTACCATCGGACGGGTTTTTGAGCCGATAGACCTGCTGAATGTAGCGCTGAAGGAGTATTTTGGGCTTGAGAACCCGAAAATCGCCGTGGCGGCGTTGAATCCGCATGCCGGCGAGAACGGCCAATTCGGCGATGAGGAACAGCGAATAATCTCGCCGGCTATTCTGCTGGCGCAAGAGCAAGGTATCAATTGTGAAGGTCCCATCTCGGCGGACACCGTGTTCCTGCGGGCGGTGCAGGGAGAGTTCGACGCTGTCGTGGCGATGTATCATGACCAGGCGATGATTCCGGTCAAGCTCTTGGATTTTGAAAATGCGGTCAATATCACTATAGGCATACCCATTGTAAGGACGTCACCCGCCCACGGCACGGCTTTTGACATTGCGGGGCGGAATCTTGCGAACCCTTCGGGAATGAAAGCGGCGCTGCTCACTGCCATACAAATGGCAAAGACGAAAAAGAATTTGGAATTGAGGGTTGAGAATTTAGAAACAAAAGCAGGCAATGAGCGGTGACGAAGGACGAAGGGCGCAAGCAGCAGGACATTCAAGAAAAGCCTTTCTGGATTCTAAATTCGTGTGGCTGTGCAAACAAAGCGGGAAATTCAACAGTTGCTTGCGGATGCTGGTATCCGGCCAAATAAAAGGCTCGGGCAGCACTTCTTAATTGACCTAAACCTGATGCGGCTTTTAGTGGAATCGGCGGATATCGGCAGCACAGATCTCGTGCTCGAAGTCGGCTGTGGCACAGGTTCGCTCACCGAAGCTCTCGCTGAGCGGGCCTGTAAAGTCGTGGCGGTAGAGATTGACAGGATTCTGGCTGAGATCGCCGCAAGGCAGCTTGGGTCGTATAGAAATGTCGAAGTCATCAACAGGGATATTTTAGCAAACAAAAATAGAATTGATCCTTATGTTACTCAGGTACTGGAGCGAGCCAGGCAGCAGTGCGGCGGGCAGCTCCTGTTAGTTGCGAACCTGCCCTATAATGCGGCTTCATCGCTGATGATGAATCTTGTAGAAGGACCTGTTATTGCAGACGCGATGTTTGTGACAGTTCAGAAAGAGGTCGCCAAGCGGATGACAGCCTCCCCGGGCGGCAGCGAATACGGTAGCCTGGGGATATTGTTGGGCGCAACCGGCGATACTGAAATGGTCCGTGCCTTGCCGGCCAGTGTTTTCTGGCCACAGCCACGGGTGGAATCCGCAATGGTCAGTTTCGTGCGAGACCACGATAAGGCCATGCAAATCGAGGATATTAGTTTTTTAAGTGATGTCATCGGCCTTTTTATAGGGCATCGCCGAAAGACGTTAAAGGCTTGTGTGCGATTTGCATCCGGCAGGCTTGCTCGCGTGAAGAATTGGCAGGACGTGTTCGACAGATGCAGTATTGACCCGACCTGCCGGCCTCAGCAGCTCTCACCCACGGACTATGTTATTGTTGCAAATATTTGCCAGCGATTGGTTGGTAAGACATAGACCATCCCGATGTCGTTTATCGGGACCTGAACGGCGAATGCTGTTGCGTGGTATGACGATTACCTCAAGCAAAGTGCAATGTCTGCTGAAACAGGTTCTTAGTCCAATCATTTAGCGAAAAGCAAGCCTTGAGGCTGTCCCGGTCTGCATCGGTAAAGATGGTGTGCCGGGCCGGATTCATCACGACAGCGGGACCTATAGCATACGGACGACTAATGCTTAAAGTGACGTTTGCCGGTAAAGGCCATCGCGATGCCGTATTTGTCGGCGGCGGCGATTACTTCATCGTCCTTCTGTGAGCCGCCGGGCTGAACAATCGCGGAGACGCCCGCTTTGGCGGCATTGTCAACGTTGTCAGGAAAGGGGAAGAAGGCGTCAGAGGCCATTACGGAACCTTTAGCTTCATCGCCGGCATGTTTGACGGCGATTTGCCCGGACTCGACGCGGTTCATTTGCCCCGCCCCCACGCCGATAACCTTTCTATTCTTGACAAGGACTATAGTGTTGCTCTTCGTGTGCTTGGCGACCAGCCAGGCAAGTCTGAGGTCATCAAGCTGGTCCTGCGTAGGCTTTGCCTTAGTGGGATATGTGAGGGCATCGCTCTCCCAGCCGACCAGGTCTCGCTTTTGCAGCAGCAGACCGCCAACGATGCAACGGACATCGAACTCGGCGCGGTCGATTTTTTCATTATCAATCAGGCCGGTTTTTATAAGGCGGACGCGACTGCCCCAGGTTTTGAGGGTTCTTATGATTTCGATAGATTCGGCGTCAATTTCGGGCGCGACAATCACTTCTGCGAAGAAGCCGCTTGCACCCAGCGCTTTGCCGAATCGGCTGTAGGACTCCATGATTGTTCTGGCCAGCTCAACATCGACCTTCCGGTTGACTGCAATGATGCCGCCGAAGGCGCTGACAACGTCACCTTCGTATGCCTTGCGGTATGCGACACAAATATCGTCATCAATAGCGCAGCCGCAGGGATTGAGGTGCTTGACAATGATAGCTGCGGGCTCATCGAATTCCTTAGCCAGCTCGAAGGCAGCGTTTGCATCCATCAGATTGTTGAAGCTGATTTCTGTGCCGCCCTGAAGTAAAGTGCCGGCGGCGACGGACGTTTCACCGCTGGCAGGTAGCTTATAAAATGCGGCGGTCTGATGGGGATTTTCACCATAACGGAGGCCGGCGTGCTTTGTCAGGGCGATTGAAACCCGTTCGGGGTATTCTACACCTGCTTTAGTATTGAGGTATTTTGCGATAGCGGCGTCATAAGAGGCCGTCAATGCGAACGCCGCCCGTGCCAGGTCGGCTCGCAACTGCTCTGTGACGACCCCCCCGTTATTTTTCATTTGCTCTATGACCATATTGTACTGGTCGGGGCCTGTTACAACGGTGACGAACTTGTGGTTTTTTGCGGCTGAGCGAATCATGCTCGGCCCACCGATGTCAATGTTCTCTATGGCATCTTCGAGCCTGCAGTTGGGATTAACGACTGTCTGCTCGAATGGATATAGGTTGACGCAGACCAAATCAATAGATTCGATACCGTGCTGCTTCATCGCCTCGACGTGCTTGGGATTGTCACGTAGAGCCAATAGGGCGCCGTGGATTTTGGGATGAAGCGTCTTTACCCTTCCATCCATCATTTCAGGAAAGCCGGTGACTGAGTCGATACTGATGGTATCTATGCCGGCCTCGGCGAGTTTCTTGGCAGTTCCGCCTGTGCTGATAATCTTGACATCGAATTGGGCCAATGCCTTGGCAAAGGCAACAACACCATTTTTGTCTGAAACACTTATCAACGCTGTTTTGATTTTGACATCCATTTGACCTCCTTCGTTAGTTCATCGCTCGCAATGCTTGCGGTTTCTATGGCACATCTTACCGCTGCCATGAGAGTCGAAAGTGCAAAACTGAAAGCCGCCTCGGTCCGGCTTTAGATGGAACGAGACAGGCCGGATTTTGAGTTCTGAGATATGGTTCTCGGTTTTGCACTTCAAGTTTTTAATTGATGGTTTTACACTCCTACCTCACTCCAGGTCGACATAGTCGACTAAATCGATGCTGTGCTCGGCCTCAAATTTCTTCATCTGCTCGATACGTTCGATGTCATCCTTGATGCGGTTGACAAGCTTGAAGATATAAGGCTTGCCGGCCATGCGATTTCGCAGGTCATCGAGCATGGGTTCCCAGGAGCCGTCGTAGATTTTTGCCTTCAAAACGACAAGCATGCGATGCTCCGTACTCAGGCTGCTGACGAAATTCTGGACCACTTGCTCTACAGGGTGGCCTTTTCGGCTCGACTGAGCTCGCCGAAGTCCGGCCACCTCACTATCTTTGTCTTTTCTTGCGGTCGGCTCACCCATTATAAAACCTTGCAGCGGTCGGCGCCTTTGTGAACGGGGTTTATGTTAGGTGAATACTAACCACCCAGAGTCAGAATTGCAACAGTTTTTGCCGGATTAGCGATTCCTGCAGGAAAGCCACGCGGAAACCTATTGGGGTGGGGCTGGGAATTGTTTGAGTTGTTGGTGAGGCGATACTGGGACGGCGGCTTCTAAGGGAGCACTTGCGGCGATGGTACTGCGGCGCGGGAGAGAAAGACGAGGTCTTGAAGCAAGTAATCGCCGAGCAAGAGAAAGATCAGTGACAGGACGCAAGACACGCGAAGCTCTACCTGAGCAAGAACAAGCCGGACCACGGTAGATCGTGACTACCCGAACAGGTCTGAATGAGAGCCGATTCTTTCGAGAATCAGGTCATCACCATCAAAACGGTAGATGAGCAACCAATCAGATTCAACATGACAGTCGCGGTGCTCCTTTTGATAGCCGGTCAGCTTGTGGTCGCGATATTTGGGGGGTAGGGGTTTTCGACCTCAGAAACGCCATGTCGGGGGTTTTTGCCGGAAGGCATCCCCAAGCGGAGACAATTCTGAGCGGTTTGGATGGTATCTGTGGTTGGAGGCCTGCCGTTGTGGATTGCGGGAGGCGAAAGAGATTGTGTACCTTGGTGATGGGGCGGCGTGGGTTCGTTCTCTACATGAGAAACACTTCAATCCGCTTGGGGATGCCTTCCGGCATAGGGCTACGTTCATTGTGGATTGGTATCATGCCCAGCAGCATATATGGGATTGCGCCAAGGTGCTGTTTGGAGAAGGTAGTGACGCGGCTGCAAGGTGGGCCAAGTGGCGTTGCGGGTTGTTATGGGAGGGATGGACGAGGAGATTACTGAAGGACTTAGCCAAACAGTGCAAGAGTTATCGTGGCCGCAAACGCGAGGCGATAAATGGTCTGTACCGCTACATTAGTGTCAATGAAGAGCAGATGCGTTATGATGTGTTTCGTGCGAAGGGGTATCAGATAGGTTCTGGTCCTGTGGAGGGCGCCTGCAAGCATGTGGTAGGAGATAGGCTTAAGCGTTCTGGGATGATATGGAGTAGGGCCGGCTCATCGGCCACGCTGGCGTTACGTATAATTTGGCTCAACGAGGAATGGGATCAACTATGGTTGCAGAAGCCCTTGGCTGCCTGAAAAATCTACCAACAAACGCGACGTGCACCCGAATGTGGATGTGGATCAGCAAATGTATTGACAAAGGGGGCATCTGAAGATACAAGCAGCGTACAGCAAAAAACGTAGTCGCCAAATTCCAGGGATTCCATGAGGGCGAAAAAATGGCACCGAACAGGATTTTGATTATTGACGACGACCCTGACATCACTGAGGCTATGAGAGTGGTCTTGGAGAACGAAGGCTACGAGGTCGATAACGCCAAGGACGGCGAGGATGGAATGAGACGTATAAAAGCAGCCAGGCCGGACTTGATTATTCTGGATGTTATGATGACTACGGCTGAGGAAGGCTTTGATGTTTCAAGGGCCCTGAAAAAGAATCCCCAGTACAAGAGCATACCTATTTTGATGCTGACGGCGGTCAAACAAAAGACCGGCCTTGATTTCAAGTCTGTAGCCGGAGACGACACCTGGCTTCCGGTCGAAGAATTTCTCGATAAGCCGGTCAAGCCGGACGTGCTTTTGAAGAAGGTCGCAGAGCTTCTGCAAAAGCCATAATTTATGGAAAATCTTCTTCAGAGCACGAGCCTCGTTCAAAGAGCCTATTGGCTAGTGAAACTACGGTGGGTTGCCATAACGACCCTGGGGGTGGCGACTTTCGTTGCAAGCAATCTGATGGGGGTGTCGCTGCCTGTTACGGCGTTATACGTTATTACCGGCGTTCTGCTTGTCTATAACTTCATTCTGTATGACTTGTTGAGGTATTGCACCTGGCAGGATAAGGAGCCTTCGCCGCGGACGATAGGGCGGATATTAACATTTCAGATATCAGCCGACCTTTTTATACTCGCGACAATCCTGCACTTTTCCGGCGGGATAGAAAATCCCTTTTTGTTTTTCTTTGTATTTCACATGATTATCGCCAGCATACTGTGTTCCAAGCTGCAGAGCTATCTTCAGGCGACGTTGGCGGTAATTCTATTTGGTGGACTTGTGGTATTGGAGTCGAGGGGTTTTATTAGCCACTATGAGTTGACCAATTTTGCCGGACATGGTCTTTATAAGGACTGGACTTTCATATTCGGCTTTCTTTTCGTTTTTGCGATAACACTGTACCTTGTTGTGTATATGACCACGTCCATTTCGGAGCAATTGCGTAAGCAGCAGGATAGCTACGAGCAGGCCAACGAACTGCTTAAAGAGAAGGATAAGCTCAAGAATGAATACGTTCTGCGTCTGACCCATGATATTAAGGGTCATTTGGCGGCTATTGAGAGCTGTATAGATATAGTTGATGACGAGATAGTAGGACCGCTCAACACTAAGCAGAAGGACCTTATCGACCGTGCTTATCGCAGGACGACCAAGTGCATGGCATTTGTGACGGCTTTGTTGAAATTGACGAGTATGAAGCTTACGGGCCGGCTTGATATGGACATGTTTTCGTTGAAGAACTGTGTTTTTGATGCGATAACCGCTGTGCAGGGTCGGGCTAAAAAAAAGTCGATGGAGCTTAGCTATGAGATAGATGCTTATGTGGATGAGATATACGGTGAGGCTGTATTGATCGAAGAGACTATTATGAATCTTCTGCTTAATGCCGTTAAATATACGCCACAGGGAGGTAAGGTCCGGATTGAAGTGAAGGACCAGAATGAGTCGGTTCTTGTGCGGGTCAGTGATACTGGTATAGGAGTTCCACAAGAGGACCTCGATAGAGCATTTGAGGAATTTTACAGGGCACCCAATGCCAGAGCCGTTGAGAGGGATGGGACGGGTTTAGGATTGTCGTTTGCCAAGCAGGTTGTAGAGAGGCATGGCGGAAGGATATGGATTGAGAATAATTCCGGCGGCGGCAGCACATTCAGCTTCACAATTCCCAAGCGGGCCGGCGTATAGGTAAATTTCTCTACTTTTGTGAAATAAATTTGCTTGACTGTACAGAGACATCTCATAGAATCCGTGCTCGTATGGTCTGTGAATGTAAACTCAATCACCAATTGGAAGCAGTCGGGATTGATGAGGTATTATAGGATTCCGGACGAGACCGTTCGGCGATTGCCGGTTTATCTTTGGGGGGCGACCCTTTTTTCCCGACAGGGAGCGGCGCGGAGCATATCGAGTCACAACCTGGCCGCCTTAGTTGGAGTCAATGCCTGGCAGATTAGGAAGGACTTCTCATATTTTGGCGACTTCGGCACACCGGGGGTCGGCTACAACATTGCAACGCTCATAAAACACGTCAAGAAAATTCTCAAGCTGGAGGCTGTTCAAAAAGCGGCGCTGGTTGGGGTAGGGAACCTTGGTTCAGCCTTGCTGGCATTTCCAGGGTTTGGTGTGTACAGCTTCCAGATTGCGGCAGCTTTTGATGTGGATAGGAGAAAAATCGGCAAGAAAAAAAGTGGCGTCGTTGTAGAAGACGCGGCAAAGCTGCATATACTCAAGGAAAGAAAAATTCGGCTCGGTATTATCGCTGTGCCGGAAGAGGCCGCCCAGGGCATTACGGATAAGCTTGTCCATGCCGGCGTCAAGGGTATATTGAATTTTTCCTCTCGCTATATATCAGTCCCCAAGAAAGTGAAGGTTATAAACATTGATATTGCGATGGATTTGGCTCGTTTACCTTACTATGTACCTTCGGATTGAAATCAAAGGGCGACTCTATATGAGGCTTGTCTCGGAGACTTGTATTTTTTTAGCGAACTGCCGGATTGTGGTAGTTATGCGTTCTCATGTACTACCGGGTGGGTTTTTGGTTAGGTGTGCTGCATGAAGACTGTTTTTATCGGCAAGCTAACGCCGTTGCTTGATGCTGTTGCCGGAGAAAGAGACCTCTATGTTCCAAGGGTTAGTGGTCCTCATTTCTCATTTGTAAAATATGATAATCATGCCCAGGTTCCGTTTGAGTTTAACAACATCCGCGTTTGCACACCTGTCAAGGAGTTTCTTTTTCCGTTGCGTGAGCTGGCAGCGGTTATTCCAGAGCCTCTCGTTGAGCCGGAAAAGGTGAGGCCTTTTGCTGTATTCGGGCTCAAGGCGTGCGATTTACGTTCCATCGAGATTCTGGACAAGGTTTTCATGGAAGAAGCATTTGAGGATATCTTCTATCTGGCACGGCGAGCGAGCATGTTTACTATTTTGGCTGACTGTGTTAATCCAGCCGGAAGTTGCTTCTGTTGCATCCTCGGTGGCCGGCCTTATGCCGAGGGTGGATTTGACCTGAACGTTTCGCAGGTGAAAGATGGCTTTTTAATCGACGTTGGTTCTCAGAAAGGTAAGGACTTCATAACCGCCCATGCACAGCTTTTTGCATCAGTTCCTGACAGCCTGTTGGCTGAGCGGGAAAGCAATCGCGCTGAGACCCTTAAGCAGCTTGAGCGGAATAACACCGCCTTTGCGCTACCCACTTCGCCAAAAACAATAGTGGAAGAAGGACACGATTCCGGCGTCTTTGATGAGCAGGCCGGAACTTGTGTTGAATGCCAGGCATGTACAAGGGTCTGTCCAACCTGTCACTGTTTCTATTTGTACGACACCAGGAAAAAAGATTACTTTAGCAAGATGAAGATGTGGGATAGTTGCATGAGGATGGCTTATGCCGAGGTCGCGGGCGGCGTTAATCCACGCCGGGTGCTCGGCGATAGGATTCGTCACCGTCTGATGCACAAGTTTGCGTATTTTCTCGACAGGTATGGCATCGAGATGTGCGTAGGCTGCGGCAGGTGTGTTGATGCTGAGGCCGGCGAGGTTGACATTCGGGTCATCCTCAAAAGACTTAGTGAAGAACCCAGGAACAACAGTAAACAAGCGAAGGCCGCAAAATGGTGAGCAATCTCTACCAGCCGATAACCGGCGAAATAGTGGATATCGTTGACGAATCGCCGACGATAAAAAGCTTCGTTGTGGTGCCACAGAGGCAATTCAAGTTTGAGACAGGGCAGTTTATTGAGCTTACGTTACCTGGTGAAGGTGAGGCTCCGTTTACTCCGTCTTCATCGCCTGCCCAGACCGAAAAGATGGAAATCACTATAATGAAGGCTGGCCGGGTTACCGGTCTGCTGCACCAGTGCAAGAAGGGTCAGCGTGTCGGTATCCGTGGACCATACGGCAATGGCTATCCTATCAATGTATTCCTTGGCAGGGAAGTCTATATTGTAGGTGGCGGTGTGGGTCTGGCTCCTATTCGGTCGCTATTTCTGACTTTGGTGGAACGGATAAGTGAGTTTAAGTCCGTAGTCTGTCGATTCGGGGCAAGAAGTCCTGCGGACTTCATCTATAAGGAATCGCTCTTTGGTCCATGGCAGAAGATTAAAGGTGTGGATATCAGACTCACTGTAGATAAAGCTGATAATGGCTGGAAAGGCCCGGTAGGTGTGGTAACAGCCATTCTTAATCCTAAGGATGTTGATATCAATAGCGCAGTAGCAGTGGTGTGCGGCCCGCCCATAATGATGAAGTTTGTCACGTTGGAGTTGCTGGATTTCGGATTCGATCCTAAAAACATCTATCTTTCGATGGAAAAAAACATGAGTTGTGGCGTGGGCAAGTGTGGGCACTGTATGTTAGGCAAGTACTACGTCTGTAAAGATGGGCCTGTCTTCACGTATGAGCAGGTACACAAGTATCCGAATATTTGGGATTGAGAAACACCTAGATACTAAGTTATGAGCGCGAAGTTGATAATAGACTTGGCGAAGGCAAGGCTTCAGAATGAATCCGGCGTGCGGTGCTCGTATAAGCATCACCCGGAAAACAAAGGTATTGATTCGCTGATAGAGATGATTCGTTTTACATTGATTTGCCGTCGCTGCGAGTCGGCGCCATGTGTAAAGGCGTGTCCTCGTGGAGCTTTAGAGAAAGTTCCGAGCAAGAATAGTGATGCCGGCGTTCTCAAACGTTTAAATATGCTGTGCACAGGTTGTGGGACCTGTGCGGTAGCCTGTCCTTTTGGAACGATATACACTGACCTTATACCATTTCCGAGCAGCGTGTGTGATTTGTGCAGGGGCAGGCTGGCGCCGGGAGAAAAACCTCTGTGTGTTCAGACGTGCAATGATGGAAGTATAAACTACGGCGATGTTAAAACCGGCAATGATTTGATGGAGGTGTTTGAAAATGTAGTTGTAAAAGTTGCCGGGGGCACAAGATGGGAGCCTTTCTTGAGGGAAAAGGAAAAAGCAAAGAAATGAATACACCTTGGCAGAATTTGTTTTGGATTCTTATTTTTCCGGGATTTCTGTTCACGCTTGTGCTGGGATTGCTCGCCTCGTGGTTGGTACGCAAGGTCAGTGCGCTTGTGCAATGGCGCGTGGGGCCTCCTTTTTATCAACCTTTGGCCGATGTAATGAAGCTCCTGGGTAAAGAAATCCTCATTCCCCAGGATGCCTGTCGTGTGGTGTTTATTGCCGCACCTCTTGTCGGATTGTCGGGCGTATTGTTGCTCGCTGTCGTGTTGTGGCAGACGGCAATTACCCAGACCGCGTTCGTTGGCGATATTATTGTGGCAATTTATCTGATGGTGTTACCGTCGCTTGCACTGATTCTCGGCAGTAGCGCCAGTGCAAGCCCTCATGCAGCGATTGGGACAAGCAGAGAGATGAAACTTGTTCTAAGCTACGAGCTGCCGATGGCGTTGGCGTTTGTGGTAGTAATAATCAAAACAGCGGCAGCAGTGGGCATAGGCCGGCAATTAGATATGGCCGCGATTTCCCAGTGTGCCCCGGTTCTGAGCGTGTCGGGATTGCTTGCGTTTCTGACGGCCCTATTATGTATTCAGGCGAAACTTGGATTTGTGCCGTTCGATATTGCAGAATCCGAGACAGAGGTTGCTGGTGGTGTAATCATAGAATATTCCGGAGCACTGCTTGCAGTCTGGAAGATTATGCAGGCGATGATGTTGGTAGTGCTGCCGCTGTTTTTGGTTATGGTCTTTTTGGGCGGTTTTGGTACGACAGGTTGGCCTTTAGCATGGGGTGTGGGCAAGTATGTTTTGGTATTGGTGTTGATAATTTTGATAAAGAATACCAATCCCCGTGTGCGAATTGATCAGGCGATGCGGTTCTTCTGGTTTTATTGTGGGACTGCTATGGTTGCAGCAGTGATACTGGCGACTTTGGGTAGCTGTTACGGCATCGACTGGCTGTAAGGTGGATTTATGGGCTGGAAGCTGTGGTCGTTGAAAAAATCGATCTGGGTTTTTCACGTCAATACTGGCGCCTGCAATAACTGCGATATTGAGATTGTAGATTTGCTGACGCCTAAATTTGATGTTGAGAGGTTCGGTATAAAATTAGTTGGTTCACCCCGACATGCCGATGCCTTACTGGTTACTGGTGTCGGAACCCGCCAGGCGGCCAAGCGGCTACAGGAGGTATATCGACAGACTTCAAAGCCTTGTGTGGTGTTCTGTATGGGAGCCTGTGCCTGTGGCACTGGAATATTCGAGGGTGCTTATCATGTAGCAGGGCCGGTTGACAAAATAATTAAAGAAGTGGACCCAAATGCAATAATCGCATACGTACCCGGTTGTCCGCCGAAACCTGAGGCCATGATTTCCGGGGTGGTCAAGGCGCTGTCGGTTTTGTAACAGGATACGAACATGGAGCAGCAGGAACTCGAAAGCAGATTGTCGCAAATGGAAGGCAAGCTGATCGGCACGCAGCAAACGAAAAATAACAGGATATTCCTGCTGTGTGAGGCCGAGAAATGCTCTGATGTGTGCAGGTTCCTGTTTGAAGAGTTGTCCTTGCGGTTCGTGATTTCAACGGGCATTGATGCTGACGATTGCTTTGAGGTTCTGCATCATTTCTCGAACGACCAGACAGGTTGCATGGTTACGGTCAAAGCTTTTATCCGCGACCGCACAAAGCCTTCAATTGGGTCCATTACGCCGTTTGTGCCAGCCGCCGAGTGGATAGAAAGAGAAATGCACGATGTGCTGGGCATTGACTTCGAGAACCACCCCAACATGCGAAGACTGATTCTTTGCGATGACTGGCCCGAAGGCGTATATCCGTTGAGGAAGGATGCCAAGCTATGAGTGAGACGGTCAAGAAACCTATTCTTGCTGTGGGGCCGTTCCATCCGCTGCAGGAGGAAATGGAGTTCTTCCAACTAACCGTTGATGGGGAGAAGGTAACCGATATCGATGTGCGGTTATCTTATAACCACCGCGGCATCGAGAAGCTCAGCGAGACTTTACAGTTTGATCAGATACCTTACCTGGTCTCACGGATTTGCGGGATTTGCTCTGCTTCACATCCGCTGGCTTATGTGCAGGCTGTGGAGGAAATTGCCGGGGTAAAACCTCCTGAACGTGCCCTTTATGTGCGGACGATTATCAATGAGCTTGAGCGCATCCACAGTCATCTTCTGTGGGTGGGTTTGGGCGGGCACTTCATCGGCTACGACACGGTCTTCATGTGGGCGTGGAAATATCGTGAGCCTGTTCTCGATTTGCTTGAGGAAATCACCGGCAACCGAAACAACTACGGCAACGTGAAGATAGGCGGCTGCCGGGAAGATATTCCGGAGGGCATTGAACCTAAGATACTCAAAGAGCTGGATACGATTGAGAAAAAGACCGAGATGCTCACAAAGGCGATACTTGATGACCCGGTCTTGCACGCCCGCCTCAAGGGCGTGGGCGTGTTAAGTAAGAAGGATGCTGTAAGGTATGCGGTAACAGGCCCAACCGCCAGAGGCAGCGGCGTTGACATCGACGTAAGGCGCGACGACCCTTATGCTGCGTATGCCGACCTTGACTGGAAAGTCATTACTCAGGATGCCGGCGATGTCTTTGCAAAGGCGGTTGTCCGACTACTTGAGACCTTCGAGTCAATCAAAATAGTCCGACAGGCTGTTAAGAAGCTGCCCAAAGGTCCAATCACAACTGAGGTTAAGCAGATTCCGCCCGGCGAGGGCTGTGGGCGCGCGGAGGCTCCGCGAGGCGAAACCTTCCATTACGTCCGCAGTGACGGCGGCAATCGTCCTGTCCGACATAAAATCAGAGCGCCCAGCTATGTAAACGTGCCTTCGTTCAAGGCCTCGTGCATCGGTGCGGATATTGCGGATGTGACCCTTACACTTGCGGCTGTTGACCCTTGCTACAGTTGCACAGAGAGGCTTGCTGTAGTTGACGACCATAATAATGTTATACACAACCATGAGGCTCTACTGCGACTGAGTCGTGAAAAGACAGCCAAGATAATGAAGGAAACAGGCGCCCCCGGGCTGAAGTTGGAGGACATCTGAGTTGGACAACATCCTGCTTATTCCGGTCTTTTTGCCTCTGATAATCGGTTTTATATTGCTGTTTATGCCGAACAGGTTTCGGTATTTGTCCGCGGCGCTGACGCTTATCATCTCGGTTGTCGTGTTCTCGCTATCCGTTCGCATATTTCGGCTGGGCCCTCTGGAGTATGTGCGGCACCTCTTGCAGATTGGGGACTTCAAACTTGACCTGCTGCTGAAGGTTACTCCGTTAGGCTCATTCATATTGATTTTTGCCATGGGTTTCGGCGTCCTTATAACACTGTATTCGCTGGTAGCTATGAAGGATGCACCCCGCATTAACGAGTATTACGGCTCCATGCTCCTTGTATTAGGAGGTTCGGCTGGGATATTGTTATCTGATCATCTGTTATTCCTGCTTATCTTCTGGGAGATTGTTACTGCTTCGCTGTATCTTCTAATAGGAGTCGGCGGAAAGAACTCTAATTTTGCCGCCACCAAGAGCTTCGCAATGATAGGTGCATCTGATGGAGCCCTTTTACTAGGTATTGGTTTTGTCTGGGCGATTACGCGAGATTTTACCATCTCGGCAATCAATCTGAGCACTTCCACGCCTCTGGCGGCGGTTGCTTTCCTGTTGCTTATGACGGCGGCTATCACCAAGGCTGGCGCACTGCCGCTGCACACGTGGCTGCCTACGAGCGGTCAGTATGCTCCGACGCCGGTAATGGCATTTTTGCCGGCCGCCATTGATAAGCTTTTGGGCATATATTTATTAGTGCTGGTTGTCAGGGAGATATTTGTGCTTGACTCCCAGGCGCTGGCCATCGTCTTGGCGGTGATTGGTGCAGCTACAATCATTATCGCTGTGATGGTCGCGATGGTTCAGCACAACCTCAAGAAACTATTGTCTTTTCATGCAGTCAGCCAGGTCGGCTATATGATCCTCGGCATAGCAACGATGACTCCTGTCGGAATCGCCGGGGGTCTGTTTCACATGCTCAATAATGCAATATACAAATCATGCCTGTTTCTGTGCGGCGGCGCTGTTGAGCAGCGCGCGGGTAGTGCCGAATTAGAGCAACTGGGCGGCCTGGGCCGCAAAATGCCGTTGACTTTCATATCCTGTTTGATTGCGTCTTTGAGCATTTCGGGCATTCCACCTCTTAATGGTTTTGTTTCCAAGTGGATGGTATACCAGGGCATAATCCAGATGGGGACCTCGCAGACGGGAGTAGCGGCCAAGATTTGGCCGATATGGTTTGTTGCGGCGATGTTCGGCAGTGCACTTACGCTGGCTTCATTTGTCAAAGTGCTGCACTCGGTATTTTTTGCTCGCCTGCCCGGGCGGCTGAAAGATGTTAAGGAAGTCTCTGCCGCACAAACGTTACCCATGATAGTATTAGCGATATTGTGCGTGTTCTTTGGTGTCTTCTATCAGGTGCCGCTGAGGCAGTTCATTTATCCTGCTTTGGGGATTCCTGTAGGTGCGGAGGCACTGACAGGAACTTGGGATTCTATTCTTGCTACCGGCCTAATAGCCATCGGCATCGGGCTGGGTTTATTGATTCTGCTGGTTGCCTCGTATAGCAAGAAGGTCCGAATTGTGCCGACGTGGACCTGTGGCGAGGTTCAGCCGAACGAACAAATGGCGATTCCAGGGACTCACTTCTACAAAACCGTCTCTTCCATGGGCGGGCTTCGGCAACTTTACTCCGGCCAGGAAAAGGGTTATTTCGATCTGTACAACCTGGGTGGTAGGCTCGGCCTTGTGCTTACTGCATTTTTGCGGTGGTTGCACAGCGGTGTACTCCCTATGTATCTGACGTGGGTAATGGTGGGATTAGTGATAGTTTTGTTTGTTGTCTGTAAGATTTGGTGAGGTAGCTATGGCGATATTCTATATCCTGCTGCTATTTATGCTTATTGCGGCGATTATCGCCGTGGAGACAAAGGACCTACTTAGTTCGGTGATTTGCGTGGGAGCCATCGGCTTTGGTGGTTCGCTGATGTTTTTGTTCCTTTACGCCCCCGATATAGCTATTACCCAGATTGTCGTGGAAGTCCTGGGCTTGATTTTATTAATTCGCGCAACGATATCTCGCGACCTTACTACTATCACCGGCGACCGAGAGTTCTTTGGCGTGGTTGTCTCTGTGGCGATTATAGCCGTTATTTTCCTGGCGGGCGTCAGAGTGTTCGAGACGCTGCCTGATTTCGGCACTCCCATTTTTACCAAAGTGCCTGATGCACCTTCGCAAACATACATAGAAAAAGGCTTGTCCGAGACAGGGGCGGCAAACATCGTCTCCTCGGTCATTCTGGACTATCGCGGCTATGATACCCTGGGCGAAGCGGCTGTGCTGTTTACCTCTATTCTCGGAGCCCTTGTCATACTGCGGGCAAGAAGCAGAAAGCTATTGGAGGAACCCGACGAATGAAAGGTATGACTGTTATCGTGAAGACCGTCAGTGGATGGGTGAAGATACTAATTTTTCTGTTCGGAATAAATATAATCCTCTTCGGGCACCTCACACCTGGCGGCGGCTTTGCAGGTGGCGTAATCCTGGCTTCTTCTTACGTCCTGCTGATGCTTGCCTTTGGCAGGCAGTTTGTTGAGAAGAACCTACCTATACCTCTTGCCTCAAAGCTGGATTGCGCGGGAGCATTTATGTTTGCTTTAGTGGCGATTCTCGGCATCGTCTTCGGTGGTTCGTTCTTCGTCAACTTCCTGTATCAGAAATATCTGCCTGGTAAAGCGCTTAACCTTATAAGCGCCGGCACGATACCGCTGTCAAATATTGCAATTGGTCTGAAGGTTGGGGCTTCACTTTTCCTGGTTATTTTTGCTCTATCGGTTTTCTGCAAGGATTTTAGATGCAAGGACCTGGAACGCGACCTCAATAAACTTGCCTCCGGGAAGGAGTAGAACCGATGCTTTATGCGTTGTGTTTTCTGCTGTTTGTGATCGGGCTTTATTGCGCGGTCGTGAAGAAGAATCTCGTCAAGATTGTCATCGGTCTGGCAGTGATGGAATATGCCGTTAATCTTTTTCTAATTATGCTCGGCTACCGTGCTGGCGGCACAGCACCGATAATTGGCAGAGGTGACTTTGAATCGGGCACAGAGAAGATTGTAGGCGCTTTTTTGAATAGTTCGGTTGACCCACTGCCGCAGGCCCTTGTGCTCACGTCAATTGTCATCAGCCTCGGTTCGCTGGCGCTTTTGATTTCTTTGTGCGTCAGAATATACGGCAAGTATGGTACTTTTGACATTACCGAGATAAGGAGGCTCAGAGGATGAGCCGGATGCTGCCAGCCTTTGTTATTGTTCCTTTGGTTGCGGCTTTTGTGCTTCCCATTTTTGGCACAAAAGGTAAATCCTTAGCAACGTTCTTGGCCAATTTAGTTACTATTTTTTTGCTTGTTTTGGCCGTTCTTAGCGTCGGCCAATCGTGCGTCTATGAGGTGGGCAGCTGGTCTCTCAGGGTGGGTATTGTTCTTGTTCTTGATGGATTAAGTTCGCTGCTGTTGTTAGCTATAAGCGTGGTAAGTGCCGCCGCGATGTTGTTCAGTGTGCGTTACATGGAGCGATACACCGCCAAGACAAAGTATTTGAGCCTGTTTATGCTCATGGTGGCAGGCATGAACGGCGTGGCGATATCGGGCGATATCTTTAATTTGTTCGTATTTCTTGAGATTGCTTCGCTTGCCTCATACGCGCTGGTCGGATTCGGCTGCGAGCACGAGGAGCTTGAGGCGTCCTTCAAGTACATGGTGTTGGGCAGCGTCGCATCTACTTTTATCCTGTTTGGTATAGCTTTAGTGTACGGCAATACCGCTTCACTCAATATGGCTTATGTCTCCAAAGCTATTCAAAGCAACGGTATAAATCCCGGTCTTGCATTTGCTTTAGCCCTGTTGATTGTCGGTTTTGGTCTTAAAGCAGCTCTTGTGCCTTTCCACGCCTGGCTACCCGATGCTCATTCATCGGCGCCTGCTCCGATCTCCGCTATGCTTTCTGGTATTCTCATCAAGACCATTGGCATATATGCACTTACCCGTGTGTTATTCAATGTTTTTGGTGTCTCACTTGCAGTCGGCTGGTTGTTGGTTGTTATGGGTCTTTTGAGTATGGTCGCCGGTGCGTTTTTGGCAATAGGGCAGTGGGATTTTAAGAGGCTTTTGGCCTATTCAAGCATCAGCCAGATAGGCTATGTGGTTCTAGGGCTCGGTCTCGGGGCAACTCTAATTGCCATGGGAGCCAATCCGGCATGGGCCTCACTGGCAATACTCGGAGGATTGTTCCATCTGGTCAATCATGCCGTGTACAAATCTCTGCTGTTCTTGACGAGCGGCTCTGTGGAAATGGCGACCGGCACAAGGCAATTGAAGGAAATGGGTGGTCTGGCAGGTAAAATGCCTGTTACACGGGCCGTCTGCACGATTGCCTCTGCATCCATAGCCGGTGTTCCGCCGTTTGCCGGATTCTGGAGCAAATTGATTTTGGTTATAGCAGCAATCCAGGCGGGATTTTATTGGGTGGCTGTGATATTGGTATCCGTTAGTGTATGCACTTTGATTATGTACCTTAAGGTGCAGCGATACGTTTTCCTCGGTGAGTTGCCCGACAACCTCAGAAAGGTGAGGGAGAGCAAAGGTTCAATGCTCATCGCAATGGTCGTTCTGGCGGGTTTGTGCATGGTAATGGGGCTGCTTTTGTTGGTACCGAGCCTGAAAACGAGTGTGCTCGACCCCGCCGTCAATGTATTGCTTGAAGGGCTTAAGTACTCCGACCGCGTAATCCAAATGTGTTCGTCACAAGGAAAGTTGCTATGAGACGGCTGATTTATTTTGTTCTGGCGTTTGTTGTCTGGGTGATGATAACCTGGCCATTTGTAGATGGCAGAATTGATCTGCAGGTTGTCGTAGCTGGCATGGTGGCATCTTTTATTGTTGCGATTCTGTTCCACGAAATGCTGCCCAAGGAACATCATTTGTTCATCTCGCCGGTCCGTGTTTTCTGGTTTCTGGTGTACGTCCCCGTATTTTCATACTATATGGTTAAAGCCAATTTTGACGTGCTTTATCGTGTACTGCATCCGCAGATGCCTATAAAACCAGGCATCGTAAAAATAAAGACGAATCTGAAAACCGATTCGGCGATTACCGCACTGGCGAACTCCATTACCCTTACGCCGGGGACTTTGACCGTTGACCTTACCGATGATGGGTATTTGTACGTCCACTGGATTAACGTCAAGTCCGACGATGTTGAACAGGCAACAAAGGAAATCGCCGGCACGTTTGAATGGTTTATAAAGAAAATATTTGAGTAGGAACGGTCGCTCATGATAACGCTAAGTTATATCGGTTTATGTGCCTGCTGTTTTCTATGTCTTTACAGAATCGGTTTGGGTCCGAGCGCTCCGGACAGAACCGTGGCCATAGACATTTTGGGCATTATTCTTGTTGGTTTTTGCGCGTTGCTTGGGCTGGTGACGGGAAAGGATTTTTACCTCAACGTGGCGCTGGCTTGGGCGTTATTGAGCTTCATAGGCACTATAGCCTTGGCGAAATTTTTGGAGGGTAGAAACTTCGATGAGTGACATTGCAGGTTTCATACTGATCGCAATTGGTATTTTGTTTGATTTGTTCGGCTGTATAGGTCTTGTGCGTTTTCCCGATGTTTATAACCGGCTTCAGGCCTCAACAAAGTGTGTTACACTGGGGACTATCCTGCTGCTGTTTGGTGTGGCTTTGGCGAGCGGTTCCGGACCCACTGTTGCCAAGGCGAGTATATGTGCGGCGTTCATATTGATAACCTCACCAACTGCGGCACATGCTATAGCTAAAGGGGCTTATGCCTCCGGCGTCAAACTCTGGGAAAAGAGCGTAGTTGACAAGTATGCTGAACAATTTAAGCAGAACCGTTCATAAAATGTTCGGTGTTGGGAGTTCGATGTTCAATGAACAACAAACTCCCAACACCGAACTCCTAACAAATTTAGGAGTCTAAAATTGCGACTGCCAAAATTGAGAGAATTGAAAGAAGCCATTACTGCGGTCGTGTCGCCGCGATTTACCACGAAGTTTCCCGCTGAGCCGTGTGTTGTGCCCGAAAGGTACAGGGGCAAGCCCGAGTTCGACCTTGATAAATGCATTGGTTGTGGTGCATGTGTGAATGTTTGCCCTACGCAGGCGCTAACCATGTCTGATAATGTTGAGGCACAGCCACCTATCAGAAGAATCAACCTGCGATACGACACATGCATCTTCTGCGGCAATTGTGCTGAAAACTGCACTACCGAAACCGGCATAAAGCTCTCGAATAAGTGGGATTTGGCCGGACTTGATAGGCAAGCCATGTGCGAAGCCCACGAGTATGAGCTTCAACTATGCGAGAGGTGCGGTGCGACTGTAGGTACTAAGAAACATCTTGTCTGGCTTTATGAGAAGCTCGGCCCGCTGGCATATACCAACCCTTCTTTAGTGCTTGCGAAAAGTAGCGAACTGCTGGGTGGGCGGCAAGACCTTCAGCAGCAGACAAACAACGACGTTCAAACCAGTGATTTTATGCGGATACTGTGTCCCAAATGCAAGTGCGAGCTGAATCTCAGATTATGAGCGCAGCCGACGGCAGCTTATGCGATGTGAAGGTTGTACTTCGCAAACTGGGCGGTTCCAAAATCGTTATCTTGGGGGTAGGCAACGTTCTCAAAGGCGATGACGCGGCGGGTCCGATTCTTTGCGAAAGAATCGCCGCCAAAGTCTCGGCGCCGGTGATAGATGCCGGCACCGTTCCCGAGAACTACATTCAACGCATCAAGAAGCACAAGCCTCAGAACGTGCTTGTCGTAGATGCCATTGACTTCGGAGCCACCCCCGGGACCATTCAGATATTCACTCGCGAGCAGCTAAATTCCTTTAGTGTATCGACCCATGTCCTTTCCCCCCGCCTGTTTGCTGATATGGTTGCGAAGGATATTACCGGGGGTGTCTACTTTATTGGTATTCAGCCGGCACATACGCACCTTGGTCAGCCGATCTCGGTGGAGGTGAACCATGCCATAGAAACGGTTATGGCTGTCCTGTCACAGCTTTTCCCACTTTGTCCCAATACTACAAATGTCATTTAGGTCTGTAAAATGCGACCTTATGGTAGGTCACTTGTCTGACAATTCGAAAAGTCGCTGTCTTGGCATTGGTCGCAGCGGTGTTGCTCGCGAACAGTATTCTCTTCGTAACCAACTGGTTGTCAAAAAAGGGTGTGGTCGACTGGGCGAAGTACATTAGAGACACGTGTCTGACCGGAACAGCAATTATGATTATTATAGTGCTGCTGATCTTACCGGTTGGCCCAAGGAGCAGCGCGGATAGCTTTGTTCTAACATACCCGGTTTGTGACCGCGTATCGACTCGAGAAATCTATTGCCCTGACTGTGGGAGCAAGGTATATTTGGGACGTGAGGCGTGGGGCTACTGAAATCTACGGAGGCCGAGCAACCAAAACCGCGAGCGCAATCGCACGCTTTTTCTCAAGGTTTTTCAGAGGGGCATACCTGGGACGAGCAGCACCATTTTGCCTTCGATGGCTGGCCTTGACATTCTTGGTCATTCAAAAATCCGCTTGATTCTCCCTGTCTATGCTGCTAAATTCAAGTCTCTGAGAACCCTGCCTCACACAGAGATACTTTAGGAAGTGACGATATGGCGGAGTCAAGCAAACAAAGTAAGTTAAAGGACCTTAAGAGTCTGGTTCAGAAAATGGATGGAAGTTCATCTAATCCACAAGCAGAATTTCTTAAGCTATTGAAATCGAAATGCCCGGAAGCATTCACCGAAGGAAAAATCGACCCCAAAAAGCTCCGGCAGACTCTGGGGGAAGAAGTCTCAGAAGAAGGTGAACGATATGGTCTATCCTGGGCGGGCAAAACGGAATGCTTTCACCATATTCAGGAAACGACAACCGCAACACTTAAGCCCATTAAAGGTCAATCAGTCGATTTTGACAAAACAGAAAATATATTCATCGAAGGCGATAACTTAGAAGTCCTCAAAATCCTGCAAAAGACCTACCAAAATCAAGATGATTTATATCGACCCGCCTTATAACACGGGCAACGACTCCTTCATTTATCCCGACCGATTCAAAGAGGAAAAAGAGGATTACGAGCTGCGGGCAGGAATAAAAGACGCCGAAGGACTCTTAATAAAAGACGGCTTCTGGCGTAAAAACTCAAAAGATGCGGGCCACTTCCACTCAAACTGGCTTTCAATGATGTATCCTCGCCTGTTCTTAGCTAAAAATCTCCTCCGTGAAAATGGCGTTATCTTCGTCTCAATCGACGATAACGAAGTCCAAAATCTAAGAATGATTATGGATGAGATCTTCAGCGAAGAAAACATTTTAGCAGAGTTGGTCTGGGATCTTGGAAGTGGTACAGCAGCCGGACATTTTACTCGCGCCCATGAATATATTTTGGCTTACGCTAAAGATAAATCGATACTATCTAATTTTATTTATCAGGGCGACACCGATTTAATTTCAGAACGGGCGGTCAAAAAAATTTCAAAAGGCAATCCTGCTAGCTGCATTACATTTCCTGCCGGAATCGAATTTGAAGGTGATTCGGCGGTATTTGAGGGCGTCATAGGGAACAGTGAGAAAATTCGAGTTGTTAATGGAAAGTTTGAATGTAAAAATGGCAAGTTAGTTTCAGAGGTAACTCTTGAAGCTGGCTGGGCCATGAGAGACCAAATTCTTAGTTGGCTAAATGGTGAAGAAACTTATGACACTAAAGGGCAGAGGGTCAAACGATTCTATTTCAGCAAGAAAGGCGTGTTGCAATATGAAAAAGAGCGTGGTTTTGTAAATCCTCCCTCCGTTTTACGGGGGATTGCCAGTACCAAAAAGGGCTCTGAAGAAATAAAGCAACTGTTTGGCAAGGATGTAATAGATTTTCCTAAACCGTCTGACTTAATCAAATACCTCATTGAGCTTGTTTGCCAAGAGGGGGATATTGTTATGGACTTCTTTGCCGGAGCTTGTTGCACTGCCCATGCAGCTATGAGAGTTAGCCAAGAAAATAAAAGACAAATTCAACATATTTCCGTTCAGATTGCGGAGGCCTGTAACGAAACAACAGATAACGGCAAAAATGCTTTGTCTTTGGGATTTAAGACGATAGCCGAAATCGGCAAAGAGAGGATTCGCCGGGCGGCGAAGAAGATAAAAGAGGAAAACAAGGGCAAGCTGGACTTTGACGGCAAAAAGCTTGATTTGGGCTTTAAGGTCTTTCGGCTTGAGGAGAGTAATTTCAAGCAATGGCGGGAGAATATAAAAGAACCCATCGAGTTCAAAAAGCAGCTTTGGGAAATGGTGGATAACGTCAAAAAGGGCGTAGCCAGCGAAGATATGCTCTTTGAGATTATCCTTAAAAACAGCAGGTTCGATTTGAATGTCAAGGTTGAAAAGCAGTCCTTCGACGGTGTGGATTATTACCGGCTTGCCGATGGCGTTGAGATTGTCTGCCTTGCGGAAAAGATAACAAAGAAGTTCGTTGATAAGGTCCTTGCGGAAAAGCCGGTGCAGTTTACCTGCCTTGATATTGCCTTTAAGAACAACGACCAGTTGAAAACAAACACCGCCCTGCAAATGGAGGCGGCTAAGATAGAATTTAAGGTTATATGAGAAGGAAGAATCTCGGATTTCAGATTTCAAATCTCAGATTTTAGAAGGAGATAAAGATGAAATATGAGCGATTTGAGGATTTGCCGGTCTGGAAGGATGCGATTGAACTGTCAGGGCGGGTATATGACCTGACGAAAGACCGCTTTTTTGATCAGCCGGGCGACCTTCGGGGACAACTTCGCAGGGCGTCGCTTTCGGTTTCAAATAATATCGCGGAGGGATTCGAACGCGGCACAACGGCGGAACTGCTGGCCTTTCTTTATATCTCGCGCGGGTCGTGCGGGGAGACACGCTCAATGCTGCTTTTTACTGAACGGTTTCCCGAAGCCGCTCATCTCAAATCTGAAATCTCAAATCTCAAATCTTTAGCCGAATCGTGCTCGCGGCAAATACGGGCGTGGGCCGACAATCTCCAGAACAGCGATATCAAAGGTCAGCGGCATCTAAATGACCAGACCCGTATCAGGTATCAGGGAAACAAACGAAGCGTAGCGTTTGAAAAACAACTCGAAGAAACTCTGCGAAAGGCGCGTCCACAGGATTATCCGGTGCTGGAGGAAGAATGAAAATCTCAAATTTCAGATTTCAAATCTCAAATGTTGCGCTGCTCTGGGAAAACTCTTGAAACTTCAATTTGATTCCAACCAGGACTTTCAGCTTGACGCGATAAACGCGGCGGTTGATTTGTTCAAGGGTCAGCCGGTGGGTGCGTGCGACTTTGCTTATTCGAAGGCGGCGTCGAGGGAGCCGTCGAAGGGCATAGTAGAACAGATTGACGAGTCAATCGCCGCCCACGGCGGCTGGCCAATAAAATAAACAGAAGAAATCGCAATTATTGAGGAGAAATAAAATGTGGGAAAGTCCAAAGAATTTTAAAATTAAGCTTGGTGGCAACTATTTCATTAACTGCGTAAGCCTTATAACCTTCAATAATCAGCCTGTGTTTAGAAAAATAGAACGGAGAGATACCGATGGAAAACTTGGTCTTGACTTTGATGTGTACAATGATAAGGGACAAAAGATTGCAACTATACGCAGAGGAAATGTCGTACAGGGAGATACTCAAGCATATGAAATGAGACATCTTGCTGATTGCGATAAGGTGATAGAAAAATCAACGGGAAGAATCATCGTCAAGATTGATAAGAAACCGTCAGATGCAGATATCGCAGTTTCGGTTAATATGTATCTCCAGAATGGATTTCTGCTCGAAGCAACTTCTGATAAAATCAACGTTGGCTCATCACAACTGATTGGCAGCACGTTTTCTAACTGTAAGACGGGCATTGCCCTTAGTGAATCAACGGGCGGTGCGGGTATTTGTCTGAAATTGTCTTAACCATCGACACCACAGCGGCTGGCCAATAAAATGAAAAAATATTTAACGAAAAACAACCTTCTAATCCTCATGTCTCTGATTGCTTTTGTGTTTGGCATATACTCTTGTTTTGAAAAAAACTATCAAGTGCTCTGGCCAATGACAATTTTATCTGTAGTCCTTTTGTTTTTTGCTAACTTGGACAAGATATCAAAACTTAGGTTTGATAAAACTGGTTTTGAAGCAGAGACAAGAGAGGTGGTCAAAGAGGCAAGAAGCACGATAAAAGAACTTCAGGATTTGTCAAAAATAATGGCTTCAACCACTCTGGGTCTTGTTAAACGGACTGGTAGATGGGGTGGCTACTCATACGCCGAAAAGGAGGAAATAAAGAAACAAACGCTAAATGTCTTGGAGAAAATCGGCATTTCGCCAGAGGACGTGGAGAAGGTCATAACTGAAAGCAAATGGCACAAGTTCACTGAGTTGGATTACGTGCACTTCATACTGGGAGGAGACAAAATACCCGAGATTCTACCGAGCGACCGAATAGCACAATGGAAGCAACTGCGTCATCGAGACCTGGACAACCTTGCTACCCCGGACGAGTTAACTCACTTCTTTGAGCAAAGCAACATGCTAAGTCCTGAGACCAAAGAACTTATTGAAGACTACAGCCACTATATCAGAACTCGACAACAAAGACGCCCTGACGTATGGAACAACCGGGGAAGTTGGTCTCATCTCAAATAACCGACGAAACAATTGCCGCCCACGCCGGCTGGCCAAAGGCATTCAGGGTCTGACGGACGACGAAATCGCCATTGTCGAAGGGCCTGTCCTGCTTGCCCCGCAAAGCCATGCCGTTTAGGGCGAAGTGGGGAGCGCAGTCGAAGGGCATAGTAAAGCAGATTGACAAAGAAAATCCCTATCTCCCACTCCGTCTAAAGTACAAAATCGAAAATAGTAAATCTTAAATCCCGTCTCACCTATTTACCCATCTACCCACTTACCAATAACTAACTGGCCACTCCTTTTCCTCTCAAATCATCAATCTCGCCGTGCTGGCGCCCGCCGAGCCTGCGACTCGTCGCGGCTGGCACTTGGCGCAGCAGGCATCAATAATCACTAATCAATTCTTTAATGGCGCCCTACTCCCAAGGTGGTAGTGAAAAGTATAGAAAATCGTCAATTTTTGCTTACTTTTGCTCAAAAAGCGTGCACTTTTGCTTACTTTTGGTGAATTTTCGGTACTTTTTGGTACGTTTTTACCCCCATTTTTAGCTTAAAAATGCAATAGTCCTATAATATCATAGTTATCAGTAGTGCCAACCACCCCAGTTTCCAAAATTTCCACCAAAAACCCCCAAAATCGGTTAAATCCCGACTTTTCTTATCGACTAATCAAGCATCGAATAATCCTGTGATCCGCCTGTGGAGTGCATCCTAAAGTTGTCCAGTCGATTATGAGGCACAGTGTTATAAACCTGACGATGTCTCGATACACCCATATTTTCAGAGGACAGGAATCAGATGCGGTAGCCAAGCTACCGGATTTTTCTATATCGAGCAGTCAACAACAAGTTGTTACCGGCACAGATAATAAG
>Ga0315274_10001176_pt1 | contig 40675 bp, 22 predicted proteins | sample YL17G02_20_MG_FD_203700 | JGI IMG/M metagenome (GOLD analysis project Ga0315274, IMG submission 203700) | Sediment microbial communities from Yellowstone Lake, YNP, Wyoming, USA - YL17G02_20 | ecosystem: Environmental > Aquatic > Freshwater > Lake > Sediment | place: USA: Wyoming | collected...
GGGTATCAGTTGTGGTGTAGGCAAAATAAAAATAAGTATCATCCCAAGCTAAATATAACTTTGAATTAATATTCCAGTCCAGAGGGGCTCCCCAAGATAATGGTGCTACACCATACGACATATCAAAGAATTGAGCATCCACGGGCCAATCACTTAAGTTTCCATCAATAGTAAGTGGAGGAGTCTTAACAACCATAACTTGGCTGAATATTGGGAATCCTGTTAGAATAAAGATGCTAAATATAACGAGGAATGTAGACATCTTAAAATATCTCATAATTTAACCTCCTTAATAAATATTGTGAATTTTATTATTACTAAACTAAATAATATTGCCTAATTACCCGCATCTTAATTTGCTGGAGGAATATTTGTCAGTCCCATTTACTGGATGCGCCTGTTCCACCATACCTGAGTATATCTCCAGCGGATATGGTTCCATTGGTTGAATCATATCCTAAACCATCAGGTAAAGGAGGCATCATCCAATTCAGTTTTTGATCGGGACCCCAGCTTTGCATTTTCCAAACACGAGGAGGTCCATTTTGTCCCCCTGTTGGATCATCATAATAGATTACTCTTATGCCTTTAAGAGGAAAATAAGTTTCCCCATATAAGTAAAGTTTCCAATCTTCAGGGTAGGTACTCCACGGACCAGTCATCAGAGTACTTATAGCAAACGGATCTTTGTAAAGAGATGTTAAATAAGCAATGGGAGTAGTTAAGCGTTTTAAGCGGTCCACCATAGTTGGAAGCCATATACCTGTGTTTGGGTCCGCTGACGGTGGATAATGGTTATAATCAACCAAATAAGTCTCTAAGCCAGTAGCGTAGGTTCTCAAATCAGCCTGCACTCTGGAGACTTTTGATCTTGTTTGAGCTTCTAAAAAATTTGGAACGGCAATTGCTGCAAGAATTGCGATAATTGCAACTACAATAAGAAGTTCAATAAGCGTAAAGCCTTTTTTCTTTTTCATAATTTCACCTTTCCTTTCTTTTAAAAAATTTGGTATCATCCAAAATTATCCATCTAAAATAATAGATAATTATAGTGAAATCAAGTAATTAACTTTTATGATTTTTTTTCTATTTTCCCTCCTTTCTTTTTTTCTTTGTATTCAATACGCATTATGATATTTTGAGGATAATTTCCAAACTTCTCACCAAAAATATTAATGCCCCCGATATTTTTAGCATCTTCTTTTATTCCAAATCGAACTTTGATTGAATTCCCTTCTGGGTATATTTTGTAGTTTATTCCCAAATCGTTAAGAGTGACATTTGATATTTTGAGACCATCCACATAGGAGCCTGCGTTATTAACAATCCAATGTTTTAAGAGCCCATATTGGGTGTAATTTTTATGCCACCAAGATGGAGTCAATTTCCCTCTTTCTGTTCCCCCAAAATCACCGGGTGAGGTCCAAGTTCCAATGTCAACATTATTAATCCAAACTGTGATGTCGGAAGGAAAGTCGGGATTTGATAGAGGAGCTTCAGAGCAAATTTCATTATGTATTTCCAATCGTATAGGCTCAGTATTGGGTGGAAGATTATTGGGGAAATCATATTCAATAAATCCATTTGCGAACCAAATTAGTTGGGCAAAAACTCTTTGAGGATTATAGAAGGAATTGGGGTCATCATATAAACCAATAGGTTCTGTTTCCGAAACTAAGCCGCATTGAGGTAGGACTCGGAAGTGGGTATATAATCCAACTGGCATATCTATCTCATAATATAAAGGTCCTTTGATAAATTCAATACTTGGTAATTTAATTATGATTTCATCATATATTCTAATACAGATCTTTTTATATGTTCCATTGATTTGCTGAATTTCAGATTTAACTAATCCAACTTTTTCCAATTGTTGAAGATGTACAGTAACGGCAGGTTGAGAGATAGAAAGCTGTTTTGATAATTCTGTTACTCCCATCTCTTTAGTAGATAATAGTTCAAGAATTTCAAAACGAGTCCTTGATGAAACTACCTTTAGGACTTGAATCGCCTTTTCACCCTCAAGATTAAGTCGTTTCATCTTTCACTCACTCACTTTTATAATTTAAATAATGATGAAAGTGGTTTTAAAATATAATTTTTTTGTTGGACTAAAAGGTCTTTCAACTTTCTATAGTGTTATAAGCTATTACTTATACCTATAAGTTGTCAAGTATTTTTTTTCAAAATTTATTATCTTACGATTTTTCACAATATTTTACTATTTATTTTATAATAATGATTTAATAAATAATTAAATTTTTTAATATCCCACATTGATATTTTTACTCACCGCTTCTTTCAATTCAAGTCCTACTAAGAAAATGAGACATATCATTATGAGAATTTTTAGTACTTTTTATTTATTTTTTGGGTTATAAATTTGAGGGATAGACATACAATTAATGTATAGAAAAACACAAATTGACATATTGTAAAATCTAAGTAGATATATAGAATTTATACTTGACAATTATTGATTCCACACTATAACCATAACTAAAATATTATAGTGTGATAGTTTGAATTTTAATTTTTTGATACAGGAGCGAAAAAAAATAGAGATGATACACTTTGGAAAAAATAAATTCATAATATTTCTCTTGTTATTTATTTATTTTTTTATATTGTCTGATGGAGAGACAACGAAAGCTTATATTGATCTTCCTTCAAATGGAAATATTGAAGTTTGGTACATATTAGGTCCCTTTGCCAAAAAAGAGGATTCAGTTAGCAAAACAAATTCGTTGTTTAACCAAGACCTTTTGCAAGTAATAGATGGTGAATCTAAAATAAATTCAGAACATCTTAAACCGGTTTTGAATAGTTATCAGAATGAAACACTTCGTTGGAAGGCAGTAATGACAAACTCACTTGGTAGGCTGGATCTTACTAAGTACTTGAATGCCATCAATTATAGCATAGGTTATTCTTGTTTCGCTGTTGATTCCAAAATAGATAACCTTGAAGCAATCCTTTCGTTTGGTACGGATGACGGTTGTCGTATTTGGTTAAATGGCTGTGAAATATTCTCAGTAGACATTGGTCGATTTTTGAAACCTGATGAAAACCGTATAAGGATTTTCCTTAAAAAGGGACTTAATTTCATTCTCTTTAAGATACAACAGAGAGAATTAGGTTGGGGAGTTCAATGTCGGTTAGTGGACCGTTACTTTAAAGCTCTTAAGGGAGTTTCATTGGTTCTAATAGAAGACACTGAGATTGAGAAAGAACCTAATTACACAAAATTCCAAAGTTTAAACTCAATAGATCCCACAATAACTCCACATAACATTGCTCAGGTGGTTGAGATGCTTACTCGCGTTCAGAATTCTTTAAATTGGGAAAAGGTCAAAAAAAGGATTCCAGAGGAAATTTTCAAAATTGCAAATGCAAAGCTCTCTGAAATCAATCAAAAGTTCTGGATGAGTCAAGAGCCTCTTAAAGTGGAATCGTTAGAGAAATTTCATTTAGACTTGAGTAGATTGTTAATTCAAATCTATGATAGCTTAATTCCTTTATATAAGAATGAAGAGGTTCATCGAATCACTGTAGAGAAAAATTCAAGATACTTCAAATGCGATGGTAAAAATTTTTTTCCTATCGGTCAAAATGAATTAATTACAAATCCCTTTTTAGGCTGTCTTTTACCTGGGAAAAACACTTATAATCCTACTCAAACCGATGAATACTTTAGGTCGCTTACTGATAATGGAGTCAATTTCATTAGAATTATGCTTGACCATGAGTTCTTTGCGGAACTAAATTTTGAATGGCCCATAGGCTATTTTGTTCCTGAACTTGTTCGTGCCTATGATGATATCCTAGATCTTGCAGAGAAGCATAGCATCTATGTTATGATCTGTCTCTGGGATGGTTTCTGGACCGGTCTTCACTGGGAGAATTCTTCTTATAATTTATTAAATGGTGGACCACTCTTGTCATATTCTGATGGAAAATTTTTTAGTGACTTGAGACTTAGAGAGCTACAAAAGAATCGTATTGATTTTGTAATCAAACGTTGGGGAAATAAGCACAATCTTCTTGCTATTGATATATTTAATGAGTTTGAACTTCATGGTGGTCAATATAGCGAAAATCGAATTGAGTGGGTTGAAGAAATGTTAAAGTTTGCTAAAGAAAAAGAGAAAGAATATTGGGGGCAAAATCGAATACTTCTAACAGTTTCAACAGCATTGCCTGACCCACAACAAAAACTGGGAGAATTTATTTTTCATTCTCCTTTGTTAGATTTTTCAACGACACACCTTTATGTACAATCCTACAGGAATATTAAAGACCCTAAACAACCTGCTATTGAAATATCTAAATTACTTAAAAAGTTTTATGAATTAGATCTTAGTCACCCATATTTTGACTCTGAAAGTGGTCCCATTGATGTTCGCTTTTCTGTAGATATTCCTCTTTTTGAAAAGGCATATCATTATGTATCCTGGGCCCATTTCTGTGGTGGTGGTGCCGGACAGTCGATTTGCTGGCCTTACACCCCACAAGGTATTTTAACTCCAAATATGCGGCGAGTTCAGCGTTCAATAGCAGAATTCACAAAGTTAATTCCCCAAAAGTTTAATCCTCAAATGGCTTTGCAGGACATATCTATTACACCTCCAGAAATCGCTGTTGTTGCTGTTCACGATTCTGATTCATTTCTCATTTGGCTTCTCAATCAAAAGGATGCTAAAACAGGTCAATTAGAGATTACACTTAAGTCCATTCAAGAGAAGACAAAAAACTTTGAAGTTAACTTTTACAACACCCAAGAAGGACGGATTCAAGATACACTTTTTATAAAGCCAACAACTGATGGTTCCTTGACTTTCAGGATTACTGGATTGGTAGATGATATGGCAGTAATTGTGAAGCCAGAGAGTATAAAATGAAACAAAAAAGATTTGAATTAGCTTTTAAAATATTTTTTATAATAGTATTACTTTTTTTTCTGTTAGCTTCCATTTGCTTTTCTAAACAAGAAAGCTTGTCCAAAAAGCCCCAAAAACAATCTAAAGTTTACAACCGAAACAATAATAAATTCATGTCCCGAAGTCTTGAAATTGACAGTAAACACTTCCCAACGAGTAACCGAAAAAGTCAGAACGAACTTCAAACAATTTTTTTACAAATAGGGCAAAGATACTTAAAAAGGGGGAGTGAAAATTTCATCCCTATTGGCGCTAATGAAATGGTCGTCAATGCTTACTTGAGAACTCTTTACCTTGATTCAGGTGTATACAATCCTGCCATAGCTGAAGCCTACTTCAGTTATCTTCAAAGTCGTAAAACCAATTTAATGCGTATCTTTTTGGACCAAGAGGATGCGTTTAGCAATGGTTTTAATCTGGAGATGCCTTTAGGGAATTTTCAACAAAATGTAGTTAAATATCTTGATGACCTCTTTACCTTAGCAGAAGAGTACGGAATTTACATTTTGCTGGAACCATGGAATGGTTTCTGGACTTATAATGCCTGGCAGAATTCTGCATATAATATTATTAATGGGGGACCTTTAAATAATTATACAGATGGAAGATTTTTTACTGATCCTGTTGTTATAGAAAAGGAAAAAAAGAGAATTGATTTTGTTCTACAACGATGGGGGAACTCTCCATACCTTATGGGAATTGATATACACAACGAAATTGATATCTGGGGGGGTGGAAGCTCTGAGCAAAAAATCAATTGGGCAAAGGATATGATTCAGTACATCAAACAAAAGGAATTCGAATTATATGGAAAAAATCGGATTCTCCTAACCTGTTCCACAGCCAACCCCAATCCATCAGGAATAATGGGAGATTTTATATATCGCTCTTCTTTATTAGATTTTGCGACTACACATATGTATTATAATGAATACAACACTTTGACTAATTCTGTTGATCCGGCTATTGCTTTTATTAATGGAATAGAATACCAATATTTTCAAACGAGCGCTGAGGGTGGTAACTCACCCATTTATCGAGCAATTAAAGCTCCTCAAGCTACAGGAACTTTATCACTCGAGTTTGATAGAGATGACCCCGATTATCTTCTGACCTCACCGGTAGCACCCGTGAATACACTCCTCAATGGAGCTGGTCAACAGTTTACTATTGAATGTTTTGTACGATTTAAGACAACTTCGAAACAGGCAATCTTTGCAAAAAGTGGTTCAAACGGATTTCCCACTGTGATTGGAGGCATTACTGATGATGGCACTTTTAATTGCTGGCTGTATGATACAACATATCATAATGTTGGTGGAGAGATAGTAACTCCTATTTCAGATCATTGGTATCATTATGCTATTATTTATAATAGTATCACGGCACAGTTATACATTGATGGTTCCCCGGTGGGTTCGGCTGTATCTTTTGGGGGATTGCCGGAACAGGGCTATCTTGTTCAGCAAACATCCGGTATCTCTATTGACGGGAATCTCAACGAGTGGTCGTATGTCCCGGAGATTGATATGTCAGATGATCCAACGCTTCTATCTTGGGGCGTACCCAATAATACGAATGCCGGGGTAAAAATATTGTGGGATAATACATACTTATATTTTGCCTATGAAACCCAGGATGCCAATCTTGTGGTTGATGACCATATAGAAAACCAGGATGACGCAGTGGATTTTTATTTAGATAGACTTCACGATGGAGCGACATCTCCTTGGACTAATATGTTCTATGTATTCAAATATACACCCTACGGTGAGTTCTATGCAGGGCGAGGCACAGCACCAGTTTCAGCACCAGCTTATACATTTAATCCTGCCTGGAGACCATCGACACATAATTTCGCAGTTTCTATTAATGGAACCCTTAACAATGATAGCGATGTTGATACAGGATGGGGAGTAGAGGCTCGAATAGCTTGGGCGGATCTGGGTGGTTTACCAATAGGTGGCAAAAAAGAAGGATTTGGAATAGCAACCCCTGATGATGACACCCTTAACAGTGGAACAGGAACTGATGCGGGGAAATATAACTATGACTTATTTGATTTGACTACTTTTCCCGAAATAGAGTTCGTTGGTTCTCCTGAAGGGTCAGTATGGAGTATTGGTGCAAATCAATGGAACGGTCAAATCGACCCAAACACACTTGCAGATAGTTATATAGACCAGATTCGGTTCAATAGCAAAGCCTTATCCCCGACAGAATTTTTGAACGCAACTACTCCAGGAGGATGGTCTACTACGCTCGCATATTTGGAATTTGAAGAAGGTAGCGATGGAGCTATAATCATCTTGGATATAAATCATGATGGGACATATCCTTGCCCTGATACTTCAGGAAATGGGAACTCATTAGGAACATCGGATAACCGTTTTGGTGTTCGTCCTTATTTTGATTCAGAGAGTGGTCCAATTAATAATTGGCAAACTGTTGATTTAGCCTTATACGAAAAAGCTTATCACAATACCTGTTGGGCTCACTTCGCATCCGGAGGTGCTGGAGGACCCATTCAATGGCCCTATGTTCTTCCTCAATTGACACTTACAGATAATATGCGTGCCGTTGGCTTTGCCATTAGCAATTTTAGTTCAAATTATCTTAAAAATTCTTTCAATCCGCACTTCGCGAAGGATTCCGTTACATTAAATGATAATAACATTGTTTATACATCTTCAAGATGTGCTGATATTTGGATGGTATGGCTATTGAAGAAGAATAAAATTCCTAACAACTCAATATCCTTAAATGTGAACAACCTAAGTCGGGAATCAGAAATATTTAATATTGTGTTTATAAACACATATTCAGGGAGTCAGATTAGTAGTTCCATTATTGACTCATATAATTATTCACTAATTATTCCTGTTCCTGACTTTGAAGAAGACCTTCTTATATTTATTTCACCCAAAGAGTCTTCATCAGTTACGTATTGGACATTATATTGAAGTAAATATTTACTGATAAGAAAAATAATTTCATTATAAGGAAATAGCAATAGGAATGACATCAAGAGAAAGAGTTCGACACACATTACATCATAAAACACCTGACCGGGTTCCAATCGATTTTGGGGGATGCGGTCAAACAGGTATCGCTGCTTCTTTGCTACATCAAATTAAGAAATATTATGGTCTATTGGATAAAGAGGAGAGGATCAAAATCATTGAACCGTATCAAATGCTTGGAGAAATTGATGAAAAGACCCGTAAATTTTTCGGTCTTGATGTTGCAGGTATTTTTCCACTTAAAAATATGTTTGGATTCAAAAATAACAATTGGAAGGAGTGGACAATGTTTGATGGAACTCCTGTTCTAGTTCCAGAGAATTTTAATACTGAACCTGATGAAAGTGGTGATATATTGATGTGGGCTGAAGGCGACAAAAAATATTTACCATCTGCGAAAATGCCTAAAGATGGTTTTTATTTTGATTCCATTCCAAGACAAAAACCTATCGATGAGACAAAACTTGATCCTAAAGATAATACGGAAGAGTTTGGGATTTTATCTGATGAAGAGCTGAAATATTTTGCATATGAAGTTGATAAATTATACAAGAACTCGGAATATGCGATTGCCTTAACAGCTCCTGGTATGGCTTTTGGAGATATTGCCCTTGTGCCTGGACCCTTTATGAAAGATCCAAAAGGTATTCGGGATGTAACTGAATGGTATATCTCAATTATTACAAGACCAAGTTATATTAAAGAGGTGTTTCGCATACAGTCTAAGATTGCTATAGAAAATTTGAAACTGATTTACGAAGCGGTGGGTAATAAGATTGATATAATTGTTATCTCAGGAACAGATTTCGGGACACAAAATGCTCCGATGATTTCTAATCAGGTTTATAGAGATATATATTTCCCATTTCAGAAAAAGCTTAATGATTGGATACATAAAAATACAACTTGGAAATGTTTTATGCATTCCTGTGGTTCTATTACGCCTCTGATTCCTGATTTTATTGAAGCAGGTTTTGATATACTCAATCCCGTCCAATGTTCAGCCTGCAATATGGAACCTGCGATGTTAAAAGAAAGATATGGTAATAAGATAGTATTTTGGGGAGGTGGTGTTGATACACAGAAAACATTACCATTTGGAAATCCTGACAATGTAAAAAAAGAAGTTACTGAGTGGTTAAACACTTTTAAAAGAGGTGGAGGATACATATTTACTTCAATACATAATCTTCAAGCTAAAACACCAATTGAGAATTTCGTTGCAATGATAGATGCTTACAAAAAAAACGCTAATTATTAAATTGGGAAAAGAGGAGAAAAGGGTATGTCAATTTTAGTAACAGGAGGAGCAGGTTATATAGGTAGTATATTGGTTGAAGAACTAATTAAAAAAGAGAGAAATGTAGTTGTATTAGATAATCTCTGTAAAGGTCACAGGATGGCGATTCATCCAAAAGCAGAATTTATTAAAGGCGATATAGCCGATGATGAATTGCTTGATTATTTATTAAGCAAACATAGAATTGATGCTGTAATACATTTTGCAGCTCAGAGTTTAGTTGGTGAATCAGTAGAAAATCCTCAGAAATATTATCATGACAATGTAATCAAATCGATACGATTACTCGATTCTATGATACGAAATTCAGTTAAATGTATAATATTCTCTTCCACTGCTGCTATTTATGGCGATCCAATTAATGTTCCTATCCTTGAGACAGATCCAACACATCCTATTAATCCTTACGGCAAGACTAAACTTCTTATAGAAAGTGTAATGGAAGATTATGATAAAGCTTTTGGATTAAAATATGTTTCGCTAAGATATTTTAATGCTGCCGGTACTTCTGAGAATTATGGTGAAGACCATTATCCTGAAACTCATCTGATTCCGATTGTTTTAGAAGTTGTTCAGGGGAAACGGAAATGTGTGACTGTATTTGGGGATGATTATCCAACGGAAGATGGCACTTGTATACGTGATTATATTCATGTCATTGACCTCGCAATAGCCCATATCCTTGCTTTAGAATATTTAAAACATGAGATGAATAGTAATATTTTCAATCTTGGAAATGGAAATGGGCATAGTGTGAAAGAAGTAGTTGATATCGCGAGAAAAGTTACTGGACATAAAATACCTGTAACGATAGGACCTCGTCGTCCAGGTGATCCAGCAAGATTAGTTGCATCTTCTGAAAAGATTAAAAAAGTTCTTAATTGGGAACCCCGATATCCGGAATTACAAAAGATTATAGAATCGGCGTATAAATGGAAACAGAGGTGTCCTAATGGATATGAGAATTAATATATGAATTTATCAGATTATCCTCACAAAAGATATAATCCCTTAACAAAAGAATGGATCTTAGTTAGTCCAAATCGTTTAAGACGTCCCTGGCAGGGCATGGAAGAAAAAATTATTTCTGAAAGCCTGACTACTTATGATGCCGATTGTTACTTGTGTCCAGGTAATAAGCGTGCGGGAGGGAAACAAACCCCAAAGTATAAGAGTACTTACGTTTTTGATAATGATTTTCCTGCTCTTTTGCTTGATGGGAAGAAGGATAGATTGAATGAAAATGATTTATTAAAGGCACAAAGCGAAGAAGGTATTTGCCGAGTAATCTGTTTTTCTCCTCAACATAATTTAACTATTTCTCAAATGAATGAGGGAGATATTGAGATCGTCATTGATGTCTGGGTTGAGCAATTTGAGCAATTAGGTCACTTAGATTATATCAACTATGTACAGATATTTGAGAATAGAGGTCTGATTATGGGGTGTTCCAATCCTCATCCGCACGGGCAGATATGGGCAACTGAAACTTTTCCTGTTCAAATTGAAAAGGAACATTTGTCTCAAAAAGAATATTTTGAAAATCATTCACAGAAATGTATGCTTTGTGAATATTTAAAGATAGAAATGGAAAAGAACAAAAGGGTTATTTGCGAAAACTATTATTGGCTTGGAGTAGTTCCCTTCTGGGCACAATGGCCCTTCGAGATAATGATTCTTCCTAAAAGACATCTTGGTTCTTTACTCGAACTTGATCAATCAGAAAAAGAGACTCTCGCTAATATCTTGAAGTGTATTACTATACGCTATGATAATCTTTTTAATGTCTCGTTTCCGTATACAATGGGTTTTCATCAAACACCAACAGATGGATTAAAATACCCTTTCTGGCATCTTCATTTACATTTTTATCCACCATTATTACGATCAGCAACTGTGAAAAAATTTATGGTTGGTTTTGAAATGCTCGGAACAGTCCAACGTGATTTTACTCCCGAAATGGCAGCAGAGAAACTAAGAAGCTCACCCGAAATACATTATTTAGATTTTAAAGGGACAATTAAATAAATGATTGATGATCAACAAGTGATTGAAAAATTCAATGAAATATATAGGCATCGTCCTATTTTTATATCATCCGCCCCAGGTCGAATAAATCTTATTGGGGAACATACTGACTATAACGGGGGATTTGTGTTGCCTGTTGCAATAAATCAGGGGATAAAAATGGCAGCTATTTTAACCGAAGAAAAAATGCTTTACTTATTCTCAGATTATTATAGCGAATTATTATCTATATCAATTGAAAATCCTTTGAACCTTCCAAAGGAAAAGAGCTGGTATAGTTATTTCCTTGGTGTATTAGACCAATTTATGCGGAGAAATATCCAAGTACCCGGGATGAAGATTGTTATTAGTGGGGATGTTCCTTTAGGGGTAGGACTTTCTTCTTCAGCTGCATATGAAGTTTGTGCTTGTGCAATGTTGAATGAGATTACCAAAGCAAATTTGTCTAAGAAAGAAATAGCACTCTTATCGCAATCAGCTGAACATAGTGAATTTGTTGGACTGCAATGTGGTATTATGGATCAATTTTCATCTGCTTTAGGGCAAAAAGATAAAGCCTTATTTATCGATTGCTATAGTTTGAATTATGAACTTGTGCCTTTTGATTCAAATAAAGTAAATATTGTTATAATTAATACGATGAGAAAACGTGGACTGGTTGATTCAGAATATAATCAGAGACGAAAAGAATGTGAAGAAGGTTTAAGGCTTATCTCAGAATTAAGCGGAAATGACTATCCTTCAGTTCGACATATTTCTTTAGATGTTTTCGGGAAACATAAAAATAAACTTCCATTAAATATTAGGAAACGCCTAACACACAATTTAACAGAGAATACTCGCGTCATAGAATTCAAAAAAGCTTTAGAAGAAGATAATTTAGAAAAAATAGAAAATCTTCTTTATGAATCTTATGCAAGTCTTCGTGATAATTTTGAAGTTTCCTGTGATGAGCTCGACGCTATAGTTGAGATTGTGAGTAATTATAAAAGGGCATATGGATGTCGGATGACAGGGGCTGGTTTTGGTGGATGCGCAATAGCATTGGCTAATCCTAAAATTGTAGATGAGTTTTCGGAGTTCATTATAAAAGAATATCATAAAAAGTTTAAAATTGAACCGGAAATATACATAAGTCAGGCTTCAAATGGTATGTTGTGTAGGCAAATCCATTAGACTTTATAGGTCAAGTGCAAAATAAAAATCGCCAGTTAGTCTTTAGTTAAACTTGTATTATTTTTTTTGGAGTTTATTTTTGATCTTTTTTATTCATTCCTGTTGTTATGACAATGTAAGGGGCACCGCAAGATTCTGTAGCCTTGAACCCAGTAAAGGAATCTTCAAAGATTATACATCTTTGAATTGGAATGTTCAGACGTTTTGCTGCAAGAAGGTAAATGGCAGGGTCGGGTTTGGCTTTTGATACATCATTACAATTTAACACAACATCGAAAAAGTTCCTTATCGATAAGACATCGATAACCATATCAACGTTCTCCTTTGGTGAGTTCGACACTGCTGCACAAGGAACATTTTTAGTATTAAGAGCTTTTAATAGTTTTGTTAGACCTGGAATTTCTTTTATGAATGGACGGTAAAGCTCTCTATAAATGGCTTCTTTTTCGTCCCCAATTTTTTGAATAAATTTTTCACTCTTTTTGTTAGGGAAAAGTTTTTTAACTATTTCATCATTGCTTCTGGCATGAATATTTTGTCTATAATATTTTTGATCAATGGGAAGATTCAAGCGTCTTCCTAATTCAATCCAGGCTTGCTCATGATATTTATGATTATCTACCATCATGCCATCGACATCAAAGAGAACTGCCCAATCTTTACATTTAATCATAAATATCTTATTCCTCGTTTATTATTAATTTTAAACCCTATTTTTTTAAGAATAAATAGTAATTAAGATATTCAGAGTATAATAATTGATTATTAATAAAGTTCCCTGTCAAGAATCTTATACTGAACGAATTTTAAAAGAGTAGAGAGTGTGTGGAGTTTATGCGTGGAAGGTTGGTGAGGGGTGTGTGAGGTGTTCTCGCTTTTTTCTTTTTCTATTCTTTTCTATATTGAAAAAAATAAATAAAATAAATTGTACATATCTCTCACATTGTTCTTTGTTTTGTTGACGTGTAAACTCTACTCTCTACTCTTGCCAGTTATTAGTAGAATCGGTTTTTAAATATTGTATCGAGGATTTTGGGGTTGAATAAGAGGGCTATTCGGTTTGTGTAGGTTCTTCCAAGCTTTGCTGATGCCAAGAGGATTAATCCGAGGCTCTGTAAGTAACTTAGGTTGTTGTAGAAGTAGACATATGAGTATGGTTGTTCTTTGAATTCTTTGCTTATTTCTAAATATTTTTGGTAAACTTCTTTAACATTGTTCTTCTCTGTCTCCTGAGCAGCTCTTAAGATCAATAAATTCTTGTCATTTAAGTCTTGTATTAAATCTATGTAGATATCTCTTTTAGCCTTTTCAAAACAGTCTTCTACACTATTTTCTTCTCCTGTCGCTAAATAAAATAAGGTTTTTATGGCTATTCTTACATCTCCTGAGGTATCTTTTACTGTTAAGGCACTGATTTGTTGTAGTTGTTCAGGTTTGTATTGCTTTAAGCCTGTTTTTGCTCTTTGTTTAAGGATTTTGTATATCTGCATTGAATCATAGTTTTTGAAATGAATAGTTTGGGGTTGAAGTGTGGATTTTGTGCTTTGATCAATTTCGTTAAGGAATCGTGCATTGTTACTTAACATTATTGTCACATAATTATTTGTGCTTCTTGATAAGAGGTAAAGGATTTCTTTGTTCTTATCTTTTGGGCTTAATAGGTCTATTTCATCAAGGATGACCACTGTTTTTTGTGTGTACTGGTGAGTAAATTTTTCAAACATCTCATTTAGGGAGATGCCTCTTGGTTTTAGGTGAAGTATTTCTGCTAAGATTTTGAACGTAGTATTAGAGTTCCGTACATTAGTATACAGGAATGTAATATTGGTTTTTTGTTCTAAAGATTTTTTGAGAAATTTGAGCATAATTGTTTTTCCACTACCACGACTACCAAAGATGGCAAGATTAGTTGGTATTTTTGTTTGGTCATATTTGAGTAAGGCATCTATGATGGGCTTTATTTCTTCTCTGAGTAAGGGTTGGGGTGGGAGGTAATTAAAGTCGAAGACTTTTAGGTCTTTAATATTCTTTATCCTGTTTTTTAATGCATTCTCTCTTTGTTGTAAGTATTGATTTAAATCCATCTTTTAGTTTAAGTGGGTCTTATAAACTTCAGTGGTTGTTTTAACTCTTCCTTATGCATAAACCATACTATCATTATCCTGATGATTTTTACTATATAAATCTTTCGCTTAACTAAGAATCATTCATACAACTTTTTACGTTGGCATAAAAGAAAGAGGGTTCCCCCGGCATCCCCCTCCCAGAAAGAAGTTCTTTAATTAATCTCATCAGACAAAAAGTTTAAATACTACAAAGTATAATTGTGTATTTAAGTTGATGAATAATGCTTAATGATTATCTTGATTCATTGAGGAATGTGGATGTGGTTGGTCTTTATTTAGAGAATCCTCTATTATTTGATTTCTTGATTTATTTATTTCTCTTCATCGGTTTAAGTCATTTAGGGCTTAAGAGATTTTATGGGGAAAGGTTTAGTAGAATTATTGCCTTAATTTTGGGATTAATGCTGGCTACAGGAATGATTGTTTTCGAGAAGGAAAAAGATTTTAATTTGGGCTCTTTTGGTTACTTTGCCTTTTTTATTATCGTTATTGCTATCTTTATTATGATCTATAATTTCTTTAGTATGGCTTTTAGCTTTCTTCCTAAGGGCTCATCACAATCGGTAAAGCCTTTACGATTCAATCCGTTTCTTAAGCGTGAGAATGAAATATCTTCGGAATCTAAGATTATCAGGAATGAAGTTAATTCTCTTTTAAGAGGTGAGGAAGGTATTAATAAAAACATTTTAGTGGACTTAAAGAGGATTAAGAGGGATTTGGAGAGGTACACGGATAATCCTTTAGTGAGGAATGAGTTAGGCACTATTTTTCGTCGACTCCAAGCCCAGCAAAGAACATTAGTTTCAAATATAAATCGTTTACTAAGATTAAATCATTGTCTTGAAGTCGAAGATTTTGAGGCTTTACGAAATGATTACAAGTTTTTCAGGCAAATTCCCAAGTCTATGCAATCCTCTATTTTGAAAGGTATTAAGTCTGAGAAGTTCCGTATTTCTTTAGAAAATAGAATCAATGCTTTATTAAAGGGTTTTTCTGAATGGAACACAAGACTTAATACCCTTATTAACGAAACTATTTTATGTATCAGAAAGAGGGATTTTGCTTCGGCGAAAAAAATGGTTTCAGAAGCTATTATCGTGGAGCAAAACTTGAATAAACTCTTAAGAAGAGTTGAATTTTTGGAAAAATGGATTTTTCAAAACCTTAATCAGGTACTTAGTAAGGTCAAAAAGTTAGAGTTTACATCAAAAACCTAATCTACGCACAAGGATAATTCCAATTACACAAAGTCCACTAATTATTAGGAGTGTTTTTTGTTTATTATCTTTAAACTGAGCTGTATTTAAACGATATGTGAATTCTTTTGTAGTGTTATAGAGAATCTCACTATTTTTGACATTCAAGATTTGTATACCAAGAATAATATTCCTCTCTCTTCCCTCTATATATTCCTTTTTTATTTCTCCGATTAATAAAGCATCCACATTCTTCTTATTGGCTTGTTCCCTCAATGTTTCTAAAGCCTGTGTGTCTTTGTCCTTATTATTTTCCTTTAAGTTTTCTTCAGGATTAGTTTCTATCTCTATTACTTTGAATATTTTGTTAGTTAATAGTTCTTCCTTTATCTTATAAGTGATTAGACCTTCTTTATCTCCTTTAATCGGAAGAACAGCTATCGTATGTATTCCCTGAATCTTGATGATTTCTGTATCAAATGTTTTGGCTATTTCTTGAGCTATTTCAAGATCACTAATTGCAAACAAGGAGCAGGAGCATACCAATAAAATTGTAATTATTATTATGTGTATTATTAATGCTCTCATTTCTTTTTCACCTCTTTTCATCTTACTGAGTTCGGCTTCTTAAAATAAAATTTACTGCACATAAAACGATTGATAAAGTAATGATGATGAAGCCGAAGATTCCCCAGTCCTGTAATCGCCAATCATTTTCTCTTGCCCAAATTAGAAAAGAAAAGCTAAGTAATAAACAGAGCCCTATTATCAAGGGAGCACTTCCTCTCCCTCTAAACGCCATTTGTGCTACTCCGGCAAAAATAAGAATAAATATCAATGGCTCTAGAAAGTGAGCATTTTGGTTATAGAAGTTTATTATTATTTCCATATCTTTTTAACCTCCAATCACTGTGCTTAATTTAGCTTAATTATTATCACCTCCCTCTTTTCATAATCAATTAATCCTAATAAGTAAGTATGGCATTTTTAGTCTTTTATTTTCTGACGCTTCAAGTAATCTACGATTATTACTTCAAGCATTTGACTCACCGACCTCATATCCTTCTCCGCCAACTTCTCTAATTTCTTTTTTGTGCTTGGTCTTAGTCTAAAATATATAACAGCAGATTTACTTTCCTTCTTCATTCACCACTCTCCTTTATTCTCAAATATTACATTTGATTACTAATGTATATTTATTAAATATCACTTGTCAAGAAATAATATTATAAATTGCTCCCAGCATAGAATTGTGTTATCTAATACATAGGAGAGATTCATAACTCATAGACTAAGCTATTTGATAGATAAGCTAACATAAACCGCAAGATTTTACCAAAGATATATTAATAGTATGACAGATAGGGCATAATGATGTAGGGGGGTTACCCTACTCTATGGGGGGTACTTAAAATATGACATAAAATTAGAGCAAAAACTAATTATTTTTAAACAGATTTTTAACAATTTCATAAGACATTCAAATAGGGATAAAAAATAATATGTTTTTGGGGGGGAAAGTAAAATGGTTTTTATCAAAAGTTATAAGTGGTTTTCGATTGGAAAATCAGCAAAATATTACCAATTATCATTTCCCCTAAAAAAATTAACTGATGCGTGATGCATTTGATCCTTAAAAGTTACTATTACAAATCATGTCATTTGTCCAGTATTGTTTTATAGAGATATTCTTAAAAATTAAAAGGATATTTTTCTGTTGACAAATGGATTTTTTTTAATAAAAATTTTTTGTGGGAATACGATGATTAAAATAGAAACTATTAATATAGGGGAAAGCGGGTGAGATATTAATTCTCTTATCTTTTTTGCCTTCCTTCTGTAAAAGACCTTATGTTCAATCTCAATGTTGCTGTCAAGAATAATAAGAGATGTAAAAAATCATAATTAAAAAAATCATGAGAAAAGTGAGGGTAATGAAATGTTTAGGGGAATAATATTTATAAAATTAAAAATTAATATATCGATTAAGAAATATTTTTTCTTTTTATCTTTCTTATTAGCAATTAGTATTATTAGTCAGATTTTGTGCTTTTCTCAGCCCCCGAGTAATTTTGAGTTTGACCAATCTCAAGAAATTCTTATAGTTCAGGTACCGGACTTAACCCAAGCAGGTGTATACAAATTGATTAAAGTAGGGTTCATTCTTCCAGAAGATTTAGAATATCTAAAGAATATTGGTTTATTTAGTGGTTATACAGATGGTCTTTTCTGTAAGGATCCGTATACCGGGGAGATAATAGAAGATACCGAATCTGCTTGCTTAGCTATTTTCACATTTCCAAAAGCTACATGTTTTAAGAATGAGGAAACTTTATTATCTTATTTTAATATATATGATAATCTTTCTAAGTATTATTCAGATTGCACTATTAGATACATAATACAAGCATACCTGTTAAGAATAGAAGAAAGAGTACTTCGCTTGCTTGGAGCTGATGCCTCAGCCTTGTTTTGGTTGCATATAGGAGTTTTGGGAATACCTGAAGCTATTGTGAAAATAGCGGGATCAATAGTTAATGAATTTGCTATATCAATAGCTGATATTTTAGCAGTTGGTAGTGATGGACTAATAGATACGAGATTTTCACAAAGAGTCCTTGTCTCTGAAACGTATTATTCGCTATACAAATCTTGTGAATTAGTTAAAATTATTTTATTAACATATATACACGATTCTAATAAAATTCCAACATTTGATGATGTATATTTTTTTGTATTTACTGAACAGATGAGAGATATTTTAGAAAGAGAAGGAGAGCTACATTCATATGCTTCAGAACTCTTTAAAATAGATTTTATACAGACTTTTATAGAGCCTTTTGCTTCTTCCTTCATTTATTCTTCCCTGAATCAAGTTGTAGAAAATATTAGTAAAGTATTCTTAGTTGAATCAATGCAAAATGATATTAAGAGCAAAAGAGAACAAGTTAGTATTCAAAGAGCTATTAGAAATCGATTATTAATTGGTACTGTAAGTTCTTGGGTTGTTCTAATGAATCTTCATGGTTCACAGATTGATTTTATTCCATTTTTAAAACAATATGCAAATTCTGTCTATGAAAGGTATAAGACTATTATTGAAGAAGAAAATAAATATATGGAGGATCTTGGAAATCTTCAGGAGACTTTAATTCGTTATTTTGAAGGACCTTCGCCAATTTCAGATTTAGTTGCGAACTCAAATGAACAAGGGGAGATTGAGCTAAGCTGGAGTGCTCCTGATGATGGTTCTGGGAATCAATTAGACGGACACTATGAAATAAGGTGGAATAATTCAGAAGTGGTTATCAAACAGGGAATAGGTCATATAATACCAAATGATTTGTCACCTAAAGCCCCTGGAGAAAAAGAACAATTTATTGTATCTGGTTTATCACCAGGAAATATTTACTATTTTATAGTTCGAGCTGTTAATAATAGGGGATATAGATCTGGAATTTCTAATATTGCTTCATCAAATGTTGGTATAACCTCTGAAAGAATAATATTATTAAATCCTAAAGTAATTCCCGATCCTGGCAACGAGTCAACTAGTTCTTACGAGTTTCTTATAACTGCTAAATATTTACAATCTTTTACTGATGGAGTTTATAAGATTTATATTAATGGTGCTTATTCAAATATGACAAAGATTAGTGGTTTGATTTCGGAAGGGGCAATGTTTAAATATTCTTATGCAGGCTCTTTTCCAAATGGTTCAACACAAAAGTATCATTTTGAATTTAGTGGTAACTTTCAAGGACAATTGTTTACAAAACGTTTGCCATCCGTAGGTGAATTTACTTTAAGAATTGGTTCAGTTTTATATGGTGGTCACGTTATTCCTAATACATCAGATTATCCACGTTTGTTCATTTACAAAGTCAATTGGCGGCATCCAGAGGGGACTATGCCAACTAAAGCTCTTCTTTATAAAAGAAATGGACCATCAGCATCTCATTTTATGGCATTACAGATGAAGCTTATATCAGGTAATGCATTAGATGGAGCGGTTTATGGGAAGGAAGCTTATGCTTGGGCGGGTGATACCTGGGATAATGAGTTTTGTTTTGAATTTGAGTGTGGAGGTCAGACTTATCGTGACCCACCCACAGGTTATTATCAGGGTCCAATAATTGCACGCTATGATGATTTTGAGATTAGGGAAGTTACTGTAGAACCAGAAAAACCACTTGGGGGGCAGAAGGCGACCATTCGTGTTGCTTTTGCTAATATGGGGACAGTGGCAAGGAATGGTGCGGAGGTCAAGGTATTTGTGGATGGTAATCAAATTGGGAATCCATATTATGTCTCAAGTTACATTTTTGCTTATTCTTGGGATGAGTGTGCTTTTGATTGGCAGATTGATTTACTTGAAGAGGTTCATACCTATAATATAGAAGCTCGGATTTATTATCCAGGCGACTCAGACCCAAGTAATGATTCTAAATCAATTATTGTAACAGTTGAACCACCTCCAGGCTCTATCAGTGGCTATGTTTTTGATGAATTTTCCAATGAAGTGCTTGGTGCTACGGTGAAAGTCATTGATGGTCCTTCTCTGGCTTCATTTGAAACAGATGAAAATGGGTATTACATACTTGATGGTCTTAAACCAGGGACTTATTCCCTTTTGGCTTATAAAGATGAAATGAAGCAAACGCAACATAATATTATTGTTAAAGCAGGTGAAGAAACCCCGAATGTTAATTTTATCCTTAGCATACTTGAGACTACTGAACTGTATAAACCTGATTCTTCACAATCTGACGCAGTTTATCATAATGATTGGTCATATGATGGAACAAAACTTATATTTGATAAAATAATTAAGGATTGGGAAGTTTTTGTTGTTAATGAAAATGGAAGTGGGTTGATTAAGGTTGCGGGTGAGGGACTTACGATTTATTATGGGCGCTATCCATCAGCTTCAAAAATTAGTGATAGATTCTGTTTTTTAGGCAGAGATAAGGACAATCAAGGAAATACCAGAAATTCAATATTTGTGTTTAGATTTTCAAATCTCACCAACTATGAAATAAGAATAGATAATAATTCTGGAAGTTCTAATTCTATATGGTATCCTGATAGGGATGAATTTCTGTATGATGGTGTAGATGGAAATATTTGGAGATATAATTGTGATACAGTTCATAATGATATTTTTATGTATGGGAAAACACTTACAGATAGAGCTGAAATATCACCAGATGGGCAAACTATTTTAATCCATAATGATTTATATAATACTAACACAAAAGAGTTAATCAAAGAATATTTTCTTCCCCTAGGAGTCGGAGCATCCTGGATTCCAGATGGTTCAGGTATTGTATATGAAAGCGATTTTAGTATATGGATTGGTTTGTTTGATTATACTGAGCCTTATAAATATATACCATATAAGTTTATCGGTTCAGAGAATTTAAATTTCTATCCTTCCATATCAAATGATGGTGATTATCTTGCTTTTACATCTACAAGAGGGTTTGCGATTAGTTCGGATCATATAGGACTTTGGAAAACTCCTTTTACTACAAGCAATTTGTTTTTATCAGGTTTTATGATTGAACCTCCGAAATGGTTTACACCGAATGGAGATGGTGTAGATGATTTTGTTACAATTTCTTTTAACCTTGATAGGACAGCGGATGTGAGCATTTCTATCCTTGATTCATCTGGAAACTTAATACGGAAGGTGTGGGATAAAGAACATAAAGATAAAGGAACTTGTTCTGTTGTATGGAGCGGAATTACTGATATTGGAACTCTCTCTGCGAGCCAGGCATATTATGTGATGATAAATGCTATAGATGAAAGTAGTGTCAGTGCGCATCCTGTTTGGTCCCGAGTTAGTTTAATGAAGGGGTCTGATTCTTGGTATAGAAATGGTTTGGTATCTCCTGACTTAAATAAAATAGCTTATGTGAGTGGTAGTTATGGTGCTAAACAGTTATGGATTAAGAGTCTGGATACAGCAGATGAGCCGATTAAGCTATTTGAGGAGATTGCGATTTATAATGAGTATGCAAGAGACCTTTCTTGGGATAGAATATCAACTAAAATTGTATTTGGCTATGGGACTGAGAACGATCCTAAAAAAAGAATTGCTGTAGTTGACACAACTAACCCTTCGACTGTCCTAACTATTGTAACCAATCAGGGACGGGACTTACTTGAAGGTTATTGGACTAATTGGTCACCAAATGGTGAGGAGATTGCTTTTGTAGGACATTGGCAAGCATATGATTCTCAGATAGGCTGGGTTGACCGATATGATTTCTTTATTGTAAATAGTGAAGGAACAAGTTGGAGAAGAATCACTAATTTTGAAAATAAATGTGAAATATATTCAAAACCTGTTTGGACAACTGATGGTCAGTATATTATTTTTACAGCTTATAATTGGAGTACAAAATCTGTAGATGTTTATAAAATTTCTGTTCCTTTATCAGGTCAACCTCCTATAGTTTGGGAACAAGCGGAACGAATGACTTTCCATCCAACACATGAAAGTCCACCTTCAATAACTCCAGAAGGAGAGCAATTTGTTTATTGCTCGAATCGAGTTAGTGGTGCTGAAGCAGGTGATACTTGGGTAGAATATCTTGACCATTTACAGAGAATATGTCAGGTTTTAAGTTTTATGCCATTCCAAGTATCTGATGATGGATTCTATTTATATAATGATGCTCTTTATGTAGAATTATTCGAGTCCATTTCCAAGGGAACAGTAATAGGTCAAGCTGTTGAGGAAATAGAACCTGATACAATTGGAGTTTCCACAGCTATAGTAGAAACCTGGCAAGTGGGAGAACTTAAAGGACAGACTGTTTCAGGGATTAATGGTGCTTTTAAACTAATGAACTTACCTCCTGGGGATTATGAAATTATTGCGAAGAAAGAAGGCTATTTAGAAAGTCCTTCACAATCTATTACGATACACGCTAATAAGATAACATCGACATCACCATTTCTTTTAACTAAATTGCCACAGGTGGAGATTGTTTCCCCATTGATTGATTCAAGATGTAGAGATACTGTAGTTATTGAAGCATTCGAGATGACGAATGATGTTACAAGAGTGGATTTTGAGTATCGAGAGGAAGCTAATGTTAATTGGACTTTAATAATTTCAGACAATGAATCACCTTTCAATTATTCTTGGGATGTAACAAATTTAATTCCAGAAGGGAGTGAAACAAAATTTGAGATTCGGGCTATGGCATATAATGGGGCAGATTTAAAAGATGATGTGCCTTCAACAACTTTTATTGATATAGATAAGAAAGCCCCATCCGCTCATATCATTTCCCATTCAAATGGTGATAGTATACCAATCAATTCACAAGTTATATTAGAAGCTAATAGCACGGATGAGGATTTATCAAGTTTGGTATTCAAATATAGGTTGGTAGGGGATGATGTTTGGATAAACATTGGTAATATCGTTCCCATTTCACCTTACACAATAATATGGGACACTTCTACATTATTATTAGGTGCGTCTTATGAAGTTATTGTAGTAGCGACTGATTTGGCTGGTAATGTAGATGCTTCTCCAGAACCCGTTGTTATAGTATCTATTTTAGAACCACCTGAAACCCCCTCCTCACCTGAACCACAGGATTCATCCGAAAATGTACCTATTTCGACCAATTTGAATTGGGCTGATTGTGCAAGAGCATTGTCTTATGATTTATATTTGTGGAAAGCATCTGAGGAAAAACCTTCTACTCCAACTGTCATAGATTTACCTACAAGTGAATACGACCCACCCTCTGATTTAGAATACGATACTCCTTATAAATGGCAAGTAATAGCTAAGAACAACACAGGACAAACTGCAGGCGATGAATGGATTTTTACTACGGAAAGTGGTAAACCAGATAAACCATCTTCACCTAATCCTTCCCATTTGTCTTATGATATGCCTATTGATACTGATTTTGATTGGGCAGATTGTGCGAGAGCCACGTCTTATGATATAAAGATTTGGTTATGGGGTGATCCGGAGCCAATTGTCCCGACAGCACAGGATTTAACTGAAAGTCGATATGACCCACCAAATTATTTACAATATTATAAACAATATGAATGGAGAGTCATTGCTAAAAATTCATGTGGTAGTACAGAAGGTGATGAATGGGTATTCAGAACTTGCAATAGTCCTTATGCAAAAATAGATTCACCACAAATAGAGATAGTAGAAATTCAATCTGGTGGTTCTTTAGATTTTCAAGGGACGGGAACGGGTTATAATATTCAACATAATTGGAACTTTGATGGTGTGGCACCTGATTCAAATCAAGAAGATCCTGGAGAAATAACATTTACTCAGCGAGGATTATATACAGTTATTTATAAGGTTACGGATGAGTGGGAAAATTGGGCAACAGATTCTGTTCAGGTTATTGTAAAAGATTCTGCACCTGAACTGATTAGTATTAGTTTATTTGATAAGGATAAACTAACAGAAGATGTGACCAGTGAAACTGATTGTCAGGAGATTAAAGTTGAGATTGAAACATCGGGGACAATACCTACCCATATTATGCTGAGTGAAAATGCAAATTTTAATGGTGCTTATTGGAGGGAGATTACTGACCCAATTATTTTCAGACTTACGAGCAAAAATGGTGAGAAGACAGTTTACGCTAAAGTTGGTGGGCTATGTATAAATGAGAGTAATTCGGTGTCTGATTCGATAAATTTAAACACGAATGATGATGCTCAGATTGTTTCTGATACAATTCCATCTGAGATGAGTCCTGGGCAGATGTATATGGTTTCTGTGACTTTACAGAATACTGGTTCATCGATTTGGCCTTTTGGTTGGGATCTGTATAGATTAGGTGCCGTTGGTGATTCCGATGATTTAGGTGGAAATGGTAGGCATCCAATGCCTAAAGATGTTTATCCGAATGATGAAGTCACAATATACTTTTATCTAACTGCTCCCACTACTCATGATGAATATACTACTGACTGGCAGATGGTTAAGGAAGGAGAGCATTGGTTTGGTGAAAAATTGGTAAAAATTGTGAATGTGAGAGACGATTTAATATTGAATAATTCTGAGTATGTGATTGATTATTTTCCTGAAGAAGTACCTTTAAAGCAAGAACGTTTATTTATTATAACCTTTAAGAACACAGGGAATGCTACTTGGACTCAGGGAGATTTATATAGATTAGGAGTTGTAGGGGATAATCCTCCAAAAGGGTTCCCAGGCAGAGTTGAGTTACCTTATGATGTTATTCCCGGAGAAGAGGTAACATTTAATTTCTGGATTTGCCCTGAGGTAGAGGGAGAATTTAATATTACATATCAAATGCTACAAGAATATATTGAATGGTTTGGTGATGAAGTTCCTAAGACAATAAAAGTTGTAAAATATACGCAAGTTGATGAAAAGATTTTTGAATTGTATGAATAATTTGTGGAATCAGTTTTTCTTTTGACAATTATAACTTAATCTAATAAAAAATATTACTCTTCAGAATTGGGAGCATTCTCTGGGAGTATTGAGAATATTTAAATAATCTTATTTAATATTAATTGCGTATCTAATTTTTAAAAGACCAAATTTATATGGAAGCAAGGGTTAATCCAGTTGACATAGGGAAATAGAGCTAAAATTTACTTTTCTGTAAGATATATTTGTTTCTCTATTGACGTACTTATTTTTAATAAATTAAAAATTATTTGTAAGTATTAGACGCTCTTTAATAAATAAAATTAGACAGGAAGTGTGCTATGAAAAACACTAATAATAACACAAAATTTATACCTTATTATACTTGCATTATAATTTTATTTTGTTTTTTTGCGTTCCTACCTTTTTCTTTTGCAATAGTTTATGTAAATAAAAATGCTACAGGTGCGAATAATGGAAATTCCTGGACCGATGCCCACACCATTATTCAAGCAGGGATTGATGATGCAGATGTGCTGGATGAGGAAGTATGGGTCGCAAAAGCTACTTATTACGAGAAAATAGTAATGAAACCAGGGGTTGCTATTTATGGTGGTTTTTTGGGCAATGAATCGCAACGAGACCAGCGCGATTGGCAAACTAATGAAACAATCATTGATGGTGGAGGAAATGGTCATACCGTAACAGGTGCCAATGATGCAATTCTTGATGGATTCACTATACAAAATGGGAACGTAGGCGCATTGCCATATCCAAATAACATAGGCGGTGGAATCTTTATTAACGAAACATCCCCACAAATTATCAACTGTATCATTAGAAATAATACAACTCAATATGGAGGTGGTATAGGCGTTTATGGTGGGTCGTCTATAATTCAAAACTGCACTATTACAGGAAACACGGGTGCTGGTGGGGTTGGTGGAATTTACTGCTGGAATTCATCAGCCTTAATAGAAGACTGTTCTATTATCAACAATAATGGGCGAGGAATTAACTGTAATTCCTCAGCCATTATCCAAAGAGCTTTTATTAATAATAACACAGAAGGCGGTGCACTTTGTAGAGGTTCAGCTCAAATGGATGATTGTATTGTGACGAATAATACAGGGGCATCAGAAGGCGGTGGAATATATTGTGGGGATAATGCAATTATTTCGGGATGCACAATTCAAAGTAATTCTGCCAACTGGGGTGGAGGTTTATACACACCAGCTGGCAGTGCAAATATTTCTAATTGCTGGATAGAAGGTAATAGTGCTCAATGTGGAGGTGGAATCCGCTGTAATAATGCGACACCTATTATAGAAGGATGTGTATTCGTTGAAAATAACGCAAGTTATGGAGGCGGTGCTATCTATTGTGAGAGTTCATCTGCAGAAATTGTTAGATGTACACTATATGGCAATACTGCCACTGACTTGGGTGGTGGTATTGTTGGTTGGTATATCTCACCAACGGTCAATACTTGTATATTATGGAATAATAGCCCTGACCAAATTGCAGAAAGCGTTACTGTAAATTATTCCAATGTGCAGGATGGATATATAGGAACAGGAAATATTTATCAAGACCCACTATTTGTTAATACGGCCGGTAAGGATTTTCATCTTCAAGTAAGTTCGCCGTGTATTGATATGGGGGATCCGTCATTGGAACTCGATCCAGACGGAACAAGAGCTGATATTGGGGCATATTACTATCCACAGCCTCCTCCCCCTGAACCCGATATTTATGTAAATCCATTAGAATTGGATTTTGGAACTGTTCAAGTAGGGAGTAACAAGGATTTAAGCTTTTCTATTGGGAATAGTGGTGGAGTAACATTAACAGTCAATACTCTAAATATTCAGGGAACCGACTCTTCACAATTCAGTCTTGTTAGTCCTCCATCAACTCCTTTTGATATCGGTGCGGGAGGATCTCAAAATATCACAATACAATTCTCACCAACTATTGGAGGTGTAAAGAATGCCAATGTTCGTATTGAAAGTAATGACCCAGATGAAAATCCACTGGATCAGCCAACACTCCTGGGAACCGGAGGCACTCAACCTGATGTATACATCAGTCAAGCAAATCTCAATTTTGGTAATTTGATAATTGGGAACTCAAAAGACTTATCATTTATAATAGGCAATAATGGTAATGAGTCACTGACAATTAATCAGTTTAATATACAAGGGACAGATAGTTCACACTTTAGTCTTATAAGCCCTCCTTCTATTCCTTTCACAATCAACCCAGATGAGTCACAAGGAATTACTGTCCGCTTTCAACCAACTACAGAGGGAGTTAAAAACGCTAATATTCACATAGAAAGTAATGACCCTGATGAAAATCCCCTGGATCAGCCAAATCTAACCGGTAGAGGTATCTATCAATTAATTTTAATTACATCTTCTTTACCAGATGGCACAGTAGATGTTTCATATTCTGAAACTTTATCTGCAACTGGTGGTTTACTCCCTTATACCTGGAGCATTTCCTCCGGAAATCTACCACCAGGACTAAGTTTAAATTCCTCTACAGGTTTAATCTCAGGCGCTCCAACCACAGCTGGTACATTTACATTTATGGCAAGGGTACGGGATTCATTACCTCAGACTTCATTCAAATGGCTTTCCATATCAGTTTCTTCAGGTGTCACTATGGGTGCAATATATGTAAACGCAAATAATCCTTCTGCAACATTTAATCTGACAGGTCCTACAAGCTACTCCGGGAGCGTTTCCTGGAGCACTTCATCCGCACCAACTGGCTCCTATACTTGCACATGGAATTCAATCTCTGGTTATTCAACTCCTCCAAGTGAAAATAAAACGTTATCTTCGGGTGGGAGCATATCTTTTTATGGCATATACACTTTCCAAACAGCTACAATAACGGGACAAGTAACGGATTCTTCAAATGGTAGTGGTATAGCAAATGCTTTTGTAAATACAAACTCTGGTGGGTATCAGACTTATACTAATTCCAGCGGTAACTATACTCTGTCAGTTTCTCCGGGAACTTATACTTTAACTGCCTCAAAATCTGGATACAACTCAAATAGTTCAAGCGTCTCAATCGCTGGTGGAGAAACAAAAACAATTAATCTTGCATTAAATCCAGTTCCCACATCAGGAAATATAACAGGTAAAGTAACAAACAGTGCTACAGGAGCAGGAATTGTTAACTGCCTAATAATTTCTACTCCTAATAATTATCAGACATACACTGATGGATTAGGTAATTATAATCTTACTGGTGTTTTGGCAGGAACTTATACATTGGTAGCAAAGAAAGATGGATATATTTCAAGTTCTCAGAACAATGTCGTTGTTACAGCAGGTTCAACCGTTACAAGAAATTTTAGCTTAGTAGATAATGGCATATTTAAAGGCACTATAACACAACCAATTAATGGAACTTGCACAAATTCAAATCTTATAGCCATCTCAGCATCAGCTTCTGACCCGGAAAGTGGAGTTGATTGGGTTCGATTTTATCTCCATCACGGTTCTGATCAGGGCTCTAATTCAGATTGGTCATACGATGGATTCTGGTGTTATAAGACTGATTATTCCTCACCATATTCTGTGAGCTGGAATCATAGTGGTTTTCTTGATGGACAATTAACACTAACAATAATGGTTCGTGATAAAGCGGGTAATCTCTATGTACAGCCGACCTCAGAAAGAGTTAAAATTTTTGTAGACCGTACACAACCTGAAACAACAATCACAAGTGGTCCTCCTGCTAATGTTAATAGTCCTAATGTTTGGTTTAATTGGACAGGTAGTGATAATATAACAGCTACAAGCTCTCTTGTTTATTCATACAAACTTGATAGCGGCTCCTGGTCTACCTGGGTTTCTAATTTAACTAAGAGTTACACAGTTTCAGTTGGCAGTCACACTTTTTATGTAAAGGCAAAAGATTTAGCAGGAAATGATGATGCTACCCCTGCCACATGCTCATTTACCTATTCAGTAGCACCCACAACGGGTCAGATACAGGGTCAGGTAATAGACGCTGCAGCACCCAATCATCCAATACCTGGTGCAAAAGTTCTAGCTACAGGTTCTAACGGTAACTATATCCAATACACAAATTCTACAGGTAATTATACGCTTTCTAATATTCCGGCGGGAACTTACACAATTATAGTCTCTCATAATAATTATGATAGCAAACAAAGAGATGTAATTCTTACTGCAGGGGAAACAAAAACAGAGAATTTCACATTGATAAAAAAGGTTAGTTATGGTCGTATTAAGGTAACATTACCTGATGGTACTCCCGTAGCTAATGCCGAAGTAAAAATTATCTATCCCTGGTGTATCCAAATTGACTATACTGATCCTTATGGATATGTTAATGCAGCAATGAAATTAGAGCAAGGAGTAAAGATCCATGCAGAAAAGTGTTTAAATGAAGATTATGACTGGTATTATGAATACAGAAAGAAAGAACCTATAACTGAATATATGTATAAACTTTGGATGGATAGTGATATAATTAATAACAGCACTGGTGAATATAGTCTTTTTCTTGTAAATCTGCCTGGAGATCAAGTAGTACCACTTATTCATCCAATTTTTAAGTGGAATCTTTTTGTAAAAGTACAGAAAAACCTTTCCGATTATAGCTTCACTGAATCAGTGGTACAAAAGTTTCGAGATATGGCAAAAGATTTATATAATGCGACAGATGGTTATATGATGTTAAACAATATATATTTGTTCAATCATGGGCGTAGTGGTTTTTCCAAAGAACCGTATTTTGATTACTATATTTGCGACTATGATGGTGATAAGTGTTTTGCAGTTGTTGCTGATGATTTTTCACAACAATTTATAGTGGGGATTGAATGTCCTCAAAGTACATACATAATAATTTTTCGTAATTTTTCATATAAGGATTATCTCCATGAATTTGGTCATTATGCGCTTTCTTTTGGTGAAGAACATGAAAGTTATGGTAGAAATTTACTTGAAAGAGTATTTAGACATCCCAAAAATTATGGACTTATGGACTGTTATCGTGAATATCGTGAATTGTCTTCGAAAAATGATTATTTGTTTAATTTCGAAGGTTATCTCGACGAAGATACAGACGAGACAGCTCATTTGTATTGGTATAGACATTGCAACCGCAATACTCCAGAATCATGTTGGGATACTTTTAAGGAAAAATTTGGTAAACCAGAATATGGTCACAATCCAACGCAGGTTCCATTATATCAATATATAAAAACTCCATATGCTGGAAATGGATTTCAAAAAGATAGCCCTCAGCTCTCAATAGATTATGATAGAAAAGGACCTCAGAATAATATGGATTCATTGGTAAAAGTGTATGTAAACGATCAACTTTGGGGTGGCTCAACTTCAAATGGGAGTGAATATGGAAATGCTACCTTAAATAAAAGGCAAGTATTAAATATTAATCAAAAAACATCGCAATCAAAATTTCTTTCGTTACCCATTATATATGAGACAAAAAATCAGATATTTGCCTTGAATGGAAATAACAATTTGCCAGGATTTATTTGTTCAGTAGCATTAGATGATATTACCTCTACAATTTTGGTTACTTTCACCTCAAGCTCATCACTTGAATTTTCCCCATCAATAATTTTTATAGATGATGAAACATTAGAGGTTCAATCAATAGTTATGATACCAACAGGTAATCCCAATGAATATTCAGGTTCATTAAGTATTAGTTCCGAATTATTTAGTGGTACATTAGAAATTACAACAATAGATACTGAAGGTAATATAAGCACCTTAGTAAATGGATTTCGGTTAAATAAAATGTCCAATATAGTGCCTGAAACGGCTCGCTCAAGGGAAGGATTTGAAATATTATACATTCCAGTAGAAAGCTCAACTGAAGGTGAATATGTAGTAATTTCTTCTTCTCAGGCACCAGTAATCTCGCCGAACAATCCGGAACTTAAACAAGTTAGCAATGCCTTTTCTGTCCAAGTAACAACATCCACTTATACTTTTGATAGTGGTGCGCATTTAAATATTCCTTATAGTGAATTCATCATAAAAGGCAAAGATGAATCTACAGCGAAGATTTACTGTTTTAATGAATTAACACGGGATTGGGATGTTCTAACAACTAATACTGTTTATTCAGAAGAAAATATGGTTTCCAGTATAATCGATAAAACCGGCATTTATGCAGTTTTTGCTATTGATTCTGATGATACTATTGCCCCATCTCAAATTGGTGACTTAACAGCAATTCCTATTACCGGGACAAATGAGATTGAACTTACCTGGACTGCTTCTGGTGATGATGATAATTCGGGAACAGCTTATTGTTACGAATTGCGTTACAGCGAGGAACCAATCGATGCTGATAACTGGGCAAATGCTATACCAATAAAAACAGGATTAACACCCCAAAGTGCTGGTTCTACTGAAACATATAACTGCTGGATGAGTGAATTTGATAAACAATATTATTTCGTAATAATAGCAAAAGATGAAGCTTCAAATTGTTCTCCAGTTTCAAACTGTGCCTCCGCAAAAACTTCAATTGTTGATGAAGATGGCGATGGTATGCCGGATAGATTTGAAGAAGCTTATGGACTTATTGTTGGCACAGATGATAGCAATGAAGACCCAGATGCGGATGGTTTAACAAATATTCAGGAATATCAGTACAACACAAATCCGAATAGTGCAGATACAGATGGAGATGGACTTAGCGATTATGACGAGATATTCCTCTACCAAACAGATCCGAATAAATGGGATTCTGATGGAGGTGGTGAATCGGATGGTGCCGAGCTTAGCGTTGACCATGACCCATGGAACTCCGAGGATGATGACATGCCACCTTCTGAGCCTGTTGCGTTGAATGCTACACGTGGTGATGGATTTATTGAATTAACCTGGACTTCCCATCCTGAAGCTGATGTGATTGGTTACGAAATATACTATGGAACAAGTAGTGGCGGTTACATAGATTCAATATATGTAGGTAATACGAATTCCTATACACTGACAAATGTGACAAATACAGATACATATTACATTACATATACAGCGAAGGATTCAGCTGGAAAAGATAGCTTCTATGCTCCTGAAATTATTGTTAATCCATATACAATTGTAAAGAACTGGGAATTTTATTGAGATTTATAAAAGGTGTTGAAGAAGGATTTAAGTAACTCAAAAAGCAGTTACTTTTTCTACCAATATAATTATGAAAATTTTTAAACCAAACTTGTTATTAATTTATTTTGCTTCTCTGTTTATAGCATTCTTTTTCTTAACGCTTTTCTTTTTGTCTCAACGAATCTTTGCTCAAGATGAATTATTAACACAAGATAAGAATCAATTGCGTGGTATACTTATCCTTGAGGGGAGATTTATCAAAGTTCTTGTATTGAAAAAAGATAAGGATACTTTTAAGTTTGAAAATCCTGAAGCAACAATCAGGCTTCCTATCGGTACTTATGAAGCCTATATGGTTTTTTTTCAAGACAATGAGTCACAAATTCAGGCTCAGGCTTATTTAAGTGAAAAATTAGAAATTACAGAGAGTAAACCAGCAATATTAAAAGCGGGAGCCCCTTTAATCAGCAGTATCTTGGTTGAGAAGTACGCGGATACTTTACGCATGAATTATTATCTTAAAGACAGTCAAGGGAACTCATATGAATTGAAGAAAGATCATAATAGTAATCCTCCTAAATTCTCTATTTATAAAGGTGATAAAAAGATTGTCTCTGATCAATTCAGTTATGGTTGAGGTGGTAGGTGTTCGTACTCTTGGCGAGTACCTTTTACATTTTGGGGGAAATTCAAGATTGTTGTTTCACCCGAAATTGGTAAACTGGGCGCTAATCAAGAAGTTGTTAGTTACTATGATTGGTATTTCTTTTATCATTTCAAAAGTATATTTGTCTGGGCTTTTGTCTTAATTCTTTTATTGTTAAAGCCTAATCGGAAGCTTCAAGCGTGGCTTATATTGCTGCCCTTGATACTTACAAAACTACTTCTTTTTTCATTGAGATATATCGATTATGATTTAAAGGAATTTTACGAATTATGGATTTTTGCTGTAGCATTAACTTCCTTCTGGTTAATCTCCCCATTTTTGAGTAAACGAAACCGCTTTATTATTTTCTTGGTAGCTGTACTAAATTTTGTGGTTGTGGTTTTGATTCGGTTCTTAGATATGAGGATGTTTGAAGAATACAAATTGGATTTCTTTGGTTTTTACGTTATTATGTTTAGTTTTGGTTACATTATGGTTTTATTGGGATTTATAACAGCGGGTTTATTCTGTAGAAAGAAATTTACCAAACTTCGTTTTATGATTTCTGCTATTGTTTCATATTCCATAATGGCTATAGTCATAACAAGACTTTTTTATACTGATGAGAGGAGTTTTTATTTTGATTTTCATGCGATATGGGTGACTTTTAGTAAGGCTATTTTTTTGATGTTGTTGCCTTATATATTGTTTATATTATTTGTTTTTTATATCCCAATATATCAGCAAAGATTCTACGATATTTTTCGCTTAAAGGGAATGGAGTCACATACTATTCCATAGTAGAAAAATGTGAGAAAGCTTAATATTCTAAGAATATTTATTTTTTATCCCCGAATTTAACAATAGTGTTTGTACCTTATATTGAGTCTGCACTGCTATTTGTTCTGTTTGTGAAATTACTATTGGGAATGTGTCTGGTGAGGGGTGATTGAGTTGCTTAAGTCCTTTAAGGAGTTGTGTGAGTTTGTTGCTTTCGGTTAGGATTGGGATGAGGATTTCTTGTTCAAAGGTTTCAGGTTTTGTTTCGTATTTTTTAATGTAGATTGTGAGTATTTGTGTAGAAATTTCTATTTGTTTGAGTAGTTGTTGTATGCGGTAGTAGTTGCTTAATGGATTTGTTTCTCTGAGGTAGGGATTAAGGAATTCGTTCATTGAGAGTTGTTAAATGATTCTTGTATTTAATTTTTTCGCTTTTTATCTTCTCTAAGTAGGAATCTGAATAAGTCGGCAATGTTTGGATCGTACTCTATTTTTTCTCTATTAATAAGATAATCTATTTTCTGATTTATCTCTTTCAATTTATGTAAGACGCATCGAAATTGCTTTAAGCATTCCTTAAAAGATTGGTTTTCTACCATATCATCAGAAGGAAATCATTACTACTATATAAAGGTTACTAATTGTTTTCGCTGTTCAGTAATAAATGTTTATTATAAACTGAAAAAGCGAGATTGCCACACCTGCATAAGGGCAGGCTCACAATAATACATTAAGAGCCTGCGTGGTATCATTGCGAACAGTCTTATCGTAAAACAATCTCATTTTATAATGAGATATAAAAGTTTTTCAGCAATATTTAATTTAGGGGGTTATTCCAATTAATTCATTGACTTTTTAAGAAATATAATTTAAAGATTTCAACAATATAAAACAAATAAAAGGGGATTTTGGACTATGGGGAAAATTAAATTTAATTCTATGAAGTCAAAAAATCTCAGTCTTTTTCTCTTTTTTATTTTTACAATACAACGGATTATTTATCGTCTACTCTTGCTTCACTTGGGCTTTTTTCTCGTCGTATCGTTGTCCGGGAAAACCGCTCTAGCCCAGACCCAGCAGGAACTCATCTCTAATCCAGGGTTTGAACAAGGCATCTCCTCTTGGGTTCTATCCGGAAATTTCGCGATAGGCGCTCTCTCATACCCCCATAGCGGCAGCTACTATGCCTACATCACTGGTAATAACCAGATCGGCACTATGTACCAGCAGTTCAGTATCCCGTCCAACGCAACGGCGGTCACACTTTCGTACTACTATAACATCACTTCTGAGGAAACGCAGAATTCCCCCTTCGATGTACTTAACATCACGCTGCAGAATACATCAGGCCAGTATCTTGCCACAGTCGGGATTTATGATAACAGAAACAAGGGGACTGCCGGGTCTTATGTTTATGCAACATATAATCTTATCAATTATACCGGACAGACAATCCGATTGAATTTCCTGGGCACAACAAACGCGACGAACTCAACTACTTTCCGCATCGATGATGTACATGCAGTCGCCACTATCCCCTCGGTCACCGTGCCCGCCAGCCCGACTAATCTCGTCGTGGTCGGGACTACCGGGCGGGTACTTATGTCTTGGACAGACAACTCCAACAACGAGACTGGCTTCAAAATCGAGCGCAAGGTTGGCTCTTCGGGCAGTTTTTCCTACTACACTTCGACCGGAGCCAATCAGAATGCCTATCAAGACACCTTGGTGTCCAACGGCACGGTCTACTACTACCGTGTCTATGCCTACAACTCCTATGGGAACTCTCCGAATTACACCAACGAGGCCAATGGCATGCCGCTGGCGATACCTGTATTGACTTCGCCTTCTGACGGCGCCACTGTGAGCAGCTCCTCGGTCAACCTTCAGTGGAATATTGTCGCGGGTGCAACCTGCTATGGAGTTGATATGGGTAGCAGCAGTGGCTCAACTGACATCCTCGACAACGTGCTGGCAACAACGAATAGCTACACCAAGACGGGCCTCGCTGCCGGCACTTATTACTGGCGCGTCCGGGCGGCCAATACTACCAATCCTGGTGTTTCTGATCCTTCAGGCTGGCGATCGTTTACCATTCTTTACCAAGAGACTGTAACACTGACCCTTTATGTTCACGAAGGGAGCGTAAGTGGTCCTTTACTTTCCGGAGTTCTTGTAACTGGTTCTGATGGTGCAGGGGTTCCTTTTAATAAAACAACAGACGGCGGTTATGTGGTAATTACTGGGGCACCTTCGGGTAGCAGCTGGGCGTTCGCAGCTTCCAAAAGCGGTTATGTTGCCACTAGCTGGAGTCAGTCGATTACGACGACTTGTGAGAGGCATGCTTATCTGCAGAAAGCTGGTGTCACATTAACAGCGATTACTGCACCGGATTCTACAGCCTCAGAGGTTGGAGGAGATACAGGGACTTTTAGAGTTTCTCGAGATGGAGATATAAGTTCAAATCTGACTGTTTACTTTACAATAAGCGGTTCAGCGGATAATGGGATAGATTATGATACTATTTCAAGTCCTGTAACAATACCTGCAGGGCAATTTTACAAAGATATCACGGTTACACCAATAGATGATTCATTAATTGAAGAGAACGAATATGTAATTCTGACACTTTCAAGTGGTATTGGATATGATATCGGTTATCCTAATAGTGCAAGGGTAGTTATTATTGATAATGAGAAACCGAGTGTAACTGTGAATGCGATAGATGCAATAGCATCGGAGCCGGGAACAGATACAGGAACATTCAGGATTTCTCGAACAGGTAGCACAAATTCGTATCTTGATGTTCTTTTTAATATAAGTGGCACTGCGATTAATTGGTTTGATTATAATCTAATTACAAGTCCAAAAACAATTCAGAAGGGTCAACAATATGTAGACATAACGGTTACACCAAAAGACGATACAATAGTTGAGGGTGATGCGACAGTAATTTTAACACTTCTTTGCACTTATGAATACAATACCGGTTCTCCGGATAGTGCAACAGTTATAATTCAGGATAATGATTTTGGTCTTAGAGTAATTTCACCTAATAGAGGAGAGGTTTGGGAAAAAGGGAAGACTTACGAGATTAAATGGGCATCGAGCGGTAATCCCGGGACAAGGGTCAGGATAACATTATGGAAGGGGGATAGTTTATATATAAAAATAGTAAGTGATACCGAGAATGATGGTAGTTTTTTATGGACAATATCTTCTTCAATACCGACAGCATCTGATTACAGGGTCAGGATAACATCTCTTTCTAATCAATCTATCTATGATTTCAGTGATAATTACTTTACTATAACAACAAATGCAGGTTTATCTTCAAAGATTGTAAGTAAAAGAGAGTTTATTTCAAAATTAGAGAATGTGTACCAAGTCAATTATTTAGAGGGATTAATTACTTTCCCTTTGATTAATAAATATGATGAAGACCAGGCAAAGAATTTAATGAATCAGTGGGAGAGTCAAATTCCAAACTCTCAGGATAGTCAAAGAAGCTTGTCTTTAGAAAGAGGAATATTGGCGGAAAAGGGTATTGATTATACATTCCATAGAGATGCAAATGAAGACCCCAATAATACATCAGAGATTAAAGGCGCTTTAGTAATGGCGGAGGATACAATAGGACCATTCTGCGAAATTATATCTCTTGTTGTTCCTTTAGATAATTTACGGAAGGGTGTCAATCAATATGTAAATAGTAATCCTGATTTACCAAAACCTATTAAAGACTTAATGGTGGGTGTTACAAGAGTGACGTATAATTTTGTTTTGGATGCTGCCAGTGCGGCTCTTAATACAGCAAATGCGATTAAACCATTTCCGTTTTATAATGACCTTAAATCATCAATAGATTTTGTAAAAGATTTTGTTTTAAGAGGGTTAGGGATAAATGCCGGGATGGATGTTTTGCTCTATGTAGAAGAACCAATCGGTGTTTATGGATTAACAAAGTTTATGTATATACCTAAAACTCAGCCTTATCTTAATAATGCTATAAATAATCTATCAGGATTAAATTATAGTGGAGAATTAACAGATGCTCAAACAAAAGTGAATCAAATTTTAGATACTATAAAGAATGAAAGTAATGCAAGAGACAATGCGTTTCAAATAACGAAGTCCGCCATAGGGCTTGGGAGCACTGTTCTCGATTTAGTATCAATAGTGGGTGTGGTAAGTGCAGAAACTGTAACGGTAGTAGCCCAGATAATAAAAGGATTATCTTTAGTAGGCTATGCTGGAGAGGGGGTAGCAAATGGTTGGTATTTATTTGTCGATATGCCGGGCTATGTCAACAAAATTTCCAATGCGTCTTTTCATCCTGATCAAGTAAGCCTATCAAAGATGAATTATTGTGATTATATAAAGAAATTAACTTATAGTCCTCAAAATAATATGATTAAGATTGAGTTATTAAGTGAGTTAAAAGAGAGTACGCAAAGTTATAATAATTTGGTTCAGCAGGTGATAACAGCAATTAATAATGATGATTTAATGGCCTTGGAGACTTTACTGCCTCAGTTATTGAGTGAGGATGGAGAATTAGGAGGAAGTTTTAAAAATAGTTTAGCACCTTTATTTGGTGTAGCGGCGAATGCGAATAGTTCTGACCCGGATTTTAAGGCGAATTACGAAACCACCTGCGATAGCTTATTCTTAAATGACACAGAAAGGTTGCATCTGTATGGTTTAATAGTTGAGTATTTGTTATCAACACAGGGGAAACCATCAAGAAAGCTTGAAGATGTGAAGAGTGATATACAGAATCAGGGTAGTATAACAACTAATGCAGTAAATTATGCTGAGCAGAAAATTAATGAGGTATTTGATCAGACAAGTAGCGTTCAATCAGCTCCTGTGGTAGCTATTATATATAATAATGTTCAGGTTTCCTATGAGTGTAATAATAAGTATGATGTTACGGCGACGATAAAGAATGTAGGCGCTGGGCAGGCCCAGGAAGTTACGGTTACACTGGATTTGAATCCTGAGGAGGACTTTTATTTTTTAACTGATAAGACTGTAACGATAGGGAATTTAGAAGAAGTTGAAGAGAGAATGGTCGTGTGGCAGTTTGGGATTTATACAACAAGTTCTAAATCGAAGTTAGTCGCATTTACATTTTCTACGGATACCACAAATGGTTTAGGGACACAATTGGCAAAAGGCTCTGAAGTTACCAATAGCGCGACAGGGGTACTAAATACATTCTGGAGTTTATATTAGACGACCAGGCAAAGTTAAGTTTTTTATTGGTTTCTAAACAATCACGAGAAATAGTTGTTACTTTTTCCCAAATAGTTTTTCTTCTTTGAGTTTCTATCCTTTACTCTGCAAAAATCGAAAGTTTTATATATCTCTCTTCATTCACTACTTTTGAGAAGTATCAATGTGGTGGTGAGTGATGAATTATTATCCTGATGATTTGGAGAAATATGTAAAACTTTATTCGGTGAATCATAATAGTTATTATTCTCCTCTTCAGAGTGCTATTTATCCTATTGATAAGTACTCCGATTATTCTTGGTTATCTAATGATAATATTTTTCAGAATAAAGCAAATATCTTGGTGTCAAGGATTGAGGAGGTTTATTCTGAGATTACTGGGAGAGAGAAGCTTAAGGAATCAATTTTTTATAAAATCAGTTATCAAGATTTGCAGTTTAGTACAAAGTTGTTGCAGTTGGATAGTTGGAATAGGGCGCCCGGGCAAAGTATGGTTTTGGATAGGAGAAGGAGTCATTTAGAGAGGACATTACTGGATTTGGAGAAGTTTAAGTTGCAGGAGGAAGAGAGTTGTTGGAGGGATGTGGCTAATTTAAAGAAGGAGTTAAGGGATGTTTTGGCTGAGTATCGTGATTTGAAGAGGAAAGAAAAATGGCTCGAATAAATGATGTGAAATGATTAATGAGGATTTGTTTCGGAAACTGAAACCTGTTTATGGTGAAAGAATTGATAAGTTATGGAGAGCTTATTTATTAGAAGATTCGGAAGGTAGAGAAGAAATTGAGAGAATACTTAATCATTTATACCTAAAAGCTTTTTCTGATAAAGTGGATAATCATAAAGTGCTATTTGTCCCACCATCGAAAGAAGTGTTAGATGGTGAATATCCTGTTGGAAAAGTGATTTATAATGATAAGGAGTTTGGCACTTTTTGTTTGAGGGAGGATGAGTGGATTCAGCATTTAGCTATCTTTGGAAGAAGTGGTGCAGGAAAAACTACTTTAGCATATACATTAATTGCAAATCTATTGCTTCATAACAAACCCTTCGTAATCCTTGATTGGAAGAAAAATTATAGAAACTTGGTGAAACTTTCAAATAAGTATGAAATTTTAGTTTATACTGTTGGGAAAAATGTTTCACCTTTTTATTTTAATCCTCTGATTCCTCCTGTCGGAACAGAGCCTTCAAGTTGGATTAAAAAGATCAATGAAATAATCTGTAAAGCAATGTATGTGGGTGAGGGAGTTTCTTATTTATTATTAAGGGCATTGGATTATTTGTATAAGAAGTTTGGTGTCTATTCGGGTAATCCTCAAAGTTATCCAAATATGCAGGATGTTTTAGAATATATTATGAGTCAGGAGGTGAAAGGACGAGCTGCAAATTGGTTAGCCTCTGCATTGAGAAGTCTGAAATCTCTTTCCTTTAGTGAGATGGGGAAATGTATAAATGTTCGAAGACAAACAGATATAGGCGAACTCCTGAATAAAAATATTGTTTTAGAGCTGGATTCTTTGACGAGTACTGATAAGGTCTTTTTAATTGAATCATTGTTATTATGGATTCATCATTTTAGGCTAAATCAAGAGGATAGAGAGAAGTTTAAGCATTGTATTGTTATTGAGGAGGCACATCATATATTAAGAAAGCCTG
>Ga0315274_10001177_pt1 | contig 40674 bp, 37 predicted proteins | sample YL17G02_20_MG_FD_203700 | JGI IMG/M metagenome (GOLD analysis project Ga0315274, IMG submission 203700) | Sediment microbial communities from Yellowstone Lake, YNP, Wyoming, USA - YL17G02_20 | ecosystem: Environmental > Aquatic > Freshwater > Lake > Sediment | place: USA: Wyoming | collected...
CCTTAAGCCTGCTTTCCATATTCGCCGTCCTGGCGGCCCCGGCCGCCTGGGCCCAGTCCGACGAAGAGCTGGTCGAAGCCGAATGGGAAAAGCGGGTCAACCGGCGCCAGCCGCCGGAGCGAATCATGGACGCGATCGGCCTCAAGCCCGGCATGGTCATCGGCGAGGTCGGGGCCGGGACGGGGCGCATTTCGGTCTGGCTGGCGCGCCGGGTCGGCCCTCAAGGCAAGGTCTTCGCCAACGATATCGACGCCGAGGCCCTCGACCGCCTTTGGGCCCGGGCGAAACGGCTGAAATTCGGGAACGTCGAGACCGTGCTGGGCAAGAGCGACGATCCCCTCCTCCCCCGCGACGCCCTGGACATCGCCTTCATGATCAACGTCTACCATCACTTGGAAAAACCCCAGGCCATCCTCGTCGCCATCCGGCCCAGCCTCAAGCCCGGAGGCGTCCTGGCCATCGTCGAGCGCGATCCGGCCAAGTCCGAATCCGCGAGCGAGGCCACGCCGCGCGAGGACATGGCCCGCCGGCTGGACGAAGCCGGCTATGAGCTCGTCCGGGTCGAGACCTTCCTGGCCGAGGACAACATCTACATCGCCCGCCCCAAGCGCTGACCCGGATTTGGGGACATGTACCGATTTTCGGAAATCGGTACCGTGTCCCCAAATCGGACCATTCGAAAATATCGCTTGACAAATCCTCCCGTTCGCCCTATTATTGTTGCATAATGAAACTATTGGAGATTGCAACATGAAAGCCGAGTCCCCGCGGGCGGTCCGCAGTTCTCTGCGCCGGCTCGAGCGGGCCCTGGCCGGCGCCCTCGACCTCGACGCCGTCTGCTGCGGCGTGACCATGGCCCAGGTCCACGTCCTCCTCGCCGTCGAGGAGCTCGGCGAGACCCGGGTGACGGCGCTGGCCGGGGAGTTGGGGCTGGATAAGAGCACCCTGAGCCGGACGATCGAAAGCCTGGTCCGGGCCGGCATCGTCGAGCGTCGCGCCGTTCCGGGCGATCGTCGCAGCTTGAACCTGTCCCTGACGGCCCTGGGGCGGAGGGCCGCGGCCGATATCAACCGCCAGGGCGACCGCGAAATCCGCGCCCTGTTCGGCCGGATCCCCCCCGAAAAGCGGAGCCTGGTCGCCGAAGCGATCGCGCTTCTCGCCGACGCCCTCGCGCCCGGCCGGGGCTGCTGCCGGCCGGCCGGATCCAAGACCCAGGCCGGAAGGAAAAAACCGTGAAACAAGCCGATAAAGATCCCGGGTTCATCATCGGCGAAATCGAAACGGCGGCGGGCGCCGTTCCCGTCGTGTCGGCCCGGCTTCGGCCCCAAGACCGGCTCCAGAGCTGGCTCGCCCGCTGGGGTTATCGCCGCATGCGCTATACGGTCGCGCCGGGTCTCTACGCCGTCGGCGCTCCCCATCCCGACTCCCCCGTCCTGGTCAGCGCCAACTATAAGCTCAGCTTCGACAGCCTCCGAGTCCGGCTCTCCGGAATCGACGCCTGGCTTCTGGTCGTGGACACGAAAGGCATCAACGTCTGGTGCTCGGCCGGCAAAGGGACCTTCTCGGCGGGGGAGATCGCGTTGAGGCTGACCGTGAGCGGACTCCCCAAGATCGTCCGGCAGCGCCGCCTGATTCTGCCCCAGCTCTCCGCCCCCGGCGTCGCGGCCCACGAGGTCACGCATCTCACAAAATTCCAGGTTATCTACGGCCCCGTCCGGGCCGCCGATATCCCCGAATTCCTGCGCCGGGGAAACGTCGCCGATCCGGCCATGAGGAAAGTCGCTTTCGGTTTCAAGGATCGGCTCGTCCTGACGCCGATCGAACTCGTCCACACCTGGAAGGTCGCGCTCCCGATCCTGGCCGTCCTCTGGGTCCAACATCTTCTGTCCGGAAAGTCCGCGAATTGGGATATCGGGACGGCCTTCCTTCCCTACGCCGGAGCGATCCTGGCCGGGGCGATCGTCGTCCCCGCCCTCCTCCCCTGGATCCCGGGCCGCTCCTTCGCCTTCAAAGGCTGGCTGTTCGGGTTTGTCGCCGCGTTGATCTACACGCGGGTATTACGGTTCGGACCGATCGGCACGGCGTCCCAACTTGCCATTCTCCCGGCCATCGTCTCGATTCTGTCCTTGTTCTTCACCGGTTCGTCGACCTTCACGTCCCTGTCGGGCGTCAAGAAAGAAATGCGGATCGCCGTTCCGGTCCTGTCGATCCTGATCCTGGCCGGGATCGTAATCTCCTTCGTATCCTGAGGCTCCCATGAAGTATTTAAAGAACGTCGTAACCTTGAGATTGGAGGAGTCCAAGTGTACCGGATGCCTTCGCTGCTTGGACGTATGCCCCCACGGCGTGCTGACAGCCTCGAACGGTAAGGTCGCGATCGCCGACCGCGACGCTTGCATGGAATGCGGCGCCTGCAGCCGAAACTGTCCCTTCGCCGCCCTGTCGGTCTCGGCGGGCGTGGGGTGCGCCTACGCCGTCGCCCGGGGCGGAAATTGCGACGGCAGCCCTAACTGCTGCTGATCCGCCGGGACCCGCAAGGGCAACAACAAGTCCTTCCCCAACTCTCCAATTTACCCGTTCGCCGACGCTAAGCCCCGCCTTTCAAGGCGGGGACGAGAAGCGCGGCTCAGGGTTAACCCTTAACAAGCCCCGGCATTCATGCCGGGGAGTCGAAGGGTTGACTGAAGCTTCACGGACTTACGTCCGTGGGATCTACCCCTTGCAGGCGTAGGAGCGCACCCATGGAGCCGTTAATGCGGCTCCGTGAGTACTGCGAAACCGCTGCCTGTCCCCGAAGCGGGGAATTCGCTACCGAAGCTCCGCGCTTTAACTTCAGCAACTCTGCGCTTCGCCAACATCGGAGCGCCTGTCCCGCGAAGGGGATTAACGCCTGGGCTTGGAGGGGCGACGCACGACAGAGGAGCCCGGCTTTTTGAGGGTTATGTATTTACCGAGGAATCGAATATTATCGGCGAGGGCGGCATCCCGGGCCTGCTCGAACCTGTCGACGATTGCGCCGACGTAGAAATAAAGGCTGTCGTCGTAGTTGTAGAAGCCCGCCGGCACGGCCGCTTGGAGATTGTTGACGGAGACATTCAGCTTGGCCTCGACCGCGCCGCCGGGAGCGATGGAGGAAAGAGCCGCTTTGGAAAGAAGTATATCGTCATCGGTGATGGTGTCGTCGAGAGACGCATACAGCCAAAGGATCGTCTGACGCGAGGCCGAGGATCCCTGGTTTTTCACCGAGACATTCGCTTTGACCTGGTCCCCGGATGCCCAAACCTGCTTGGACAAGCCCAGCGAGGAAATCCCAAAGTCGAATGTCCCGGAAGCCGGGAGGGGCGGCTTCAAGAGGAGCAGGTCGTTATGCTGCCGGAGGCCCGTCCGTTGATAGAGATTGAGCGCGGCCCCGTAATCCCACCCGCCGAAAACCTCCCAAGCGTCTCCGCTGATGTCATAGACTCCGACCGATCCGGAACGCGAGGGACCGGCCTGGGTCAGCAATGTCCACTGACTTCCGTCCCAACTCCAGGTGTCGTTCAGCAGGACCCAGCGATAGCTGTAATACTCATTATCGTTATTAGGGTCCGAGCAGGTTGTCCGCCCTCCCGTGAGGACGACCCGGTTGCGGACCGGATCATAGAGGAGGGCATGCCCGCATCTTTTCCGCGGCCAATCTCCGGCGCCCGCGGAGGTCGTCGGCTTGGCCTGGGAGGACCAGTCTGTTCCGTCAAATTCCCAGACCTTGTTGTAGAGGATGGGCCACATACGGCTCCAGTCCGGGCCCTCCCCGCCGAACAGGACCAGAATGTCGTCGCAGCTGTTATGAACCATGGCGGCTTGTTCGATTTCGCCGTAGCCGGATTCGGGAGAGACCGACGTCACGATCCGCACCCAGGCCCCGGACTGCCACTTGTAGGTGTTGCAGTCCGCGCCAACGAGAACGACGGCCCCTAATTTCGGATAGTAGGCCATGGCGCCCGAAGTGATCGGGCCGTTGTCGGCCGCGTGTTTCCAGCTCAGGCCGTTATACGTCCAGGTGTCCGTAAGATCCCGGTAGTCGGCGTTATGGCCGCCGTGGAGAACAACGACCCCCGCCGACCCGTCATAGGCCAGAGACGGGTCCCGTCTCGCCGACGGTCCGCTTGCCGCGGCCTGCGTCCATCCGAATTCGCCATACTCCCAAGTGTCGCTCAATACTTTCTTGCCGGAATAAACCGAGCCGTATTCCCCCCCGAACAGGACGACCTTTTTCCGGGATTTATCATAGGCGAGACCGTATCCCGACCTCGGGTCCGGCAAGCTCGGGAAGTGCTTTGCCCAGCAGTTATTCAGAAGGACCCAGGTGTCCGACTGGAGAAGCCCAGTTCCCCGCCATCCTCCAAACAGCATGACCTGATTCCCCCCGGCGTCGTAAGTCATGGCGACTCCGGCCCGGGCCGACGGGCCTCGGCCCGTGATCTTGCTCCACTTCCCGTCCTTGAACTCCCAGGTATCGCCGAGAAGTATCCCCCCTTTGGCGCCTCCGTAGAGCACGATCCGCCGGCTGGCCGAGTCGAACGCCATGCCGTGGGCATTCCGCGCCCCGGGGCTCGGACCGGTGATTCTCGTCCAGGCATTCCCCTTCAGAACCCAGGTGTCATTCAGAGCGGCGGCGGATAAGCCGCCGTAGAGGACGAACTCCCCGCGGACGGAATCATAGACCAGAGCATGTTTCCAGCGGGCGGACGGAGCTCCGGAAACGCTTAATTTCGTCCAGCCGCCGTTCGAATATTTCCATGTGTCATTCTCGAGACCCGCGGCGGATCGGCCGCCGAAGAGAACGACGGCCCCGGATTGGCTGTTGAAGGCCATGGCGGCTCCCTCGCGGGCGGAGGGCCCCGCCGTCGCCGCGGCTTTCGCCCAGCCGTTCTTGAACAGCCACAGATCGTCGAGAAGGAGTCCGTAGGCTGACCCCCCGAAAACCATCGTTTCGCCCTTGGCCTTGTTATAGCAGACGGCGAAACGGCCCCGCGCCGAAGGGCAGGGACTCGAGGCTTGCCCGTAAAACCGACCCCAGATTCCGTTTTGGAAAATCCAGGTGTCTTGACAGGCGCGGCCGTCCGTGAAGCCGCCGAACAGGATCATGCGTTTCTGTCCGGCGTCATAAGCCATGCCGGCGTCGGTCCTCTCGGATGGAGGAAAGACGAGCCTCCAAGGCCCCTCTTGGCCGCCTATCCCTGCAAATCCCATGACGGCCGGAACGGCCAGGACCGCCAGGATCTTCCATGGAAGGATGCGACCGCTCTTTGCCGGATTCATGGCTTCCCCTCCTCGTTCGGATTCAAGACGTCCCTTGTCGATGGCGTCCGACTAGGGCTAATTATTTATATACATCAGGGACGGACTCGAATCAAGGACCGCGGGCGCCGCATTCGATGGGGGTCATCGTTGAAACAAATGCTTGACAAGGATTCGTCTTATAACTGAATATGGCCTCAAGGGATAAACGCAAAATCCGCATGGACGACGGAGTATCCAAATGATCAAACGCGTTTCGAGAGCCGCTCTTTTCCTCTGCCTGACCTCGGGGCCTATTCTGGCGGCCGGGGATAGCCGGGCCGGATTCTACCTGGGCCCCAGCTTCGGATGGTCCGTAGGCAGCGGCTATGCTTTCGAGTGGCATGTTCGTCCCTACTCGGATAAGTATCGCCTGGATTACCACCTCGGCGGGAGCTGCGTTTACTCGTTCGGCGGGAGAGTCTCCGTCGGGTTCAATCTTCTCTATCAGAGGGGAACCTACGAATGGGAGGTCACCAGCTCGTTTCTCCCGCCGGATGAAGGATCGAAGCCTTACCATTTCTGGTCGGCGGCTTTGACGGGAATCGTGGACGTCATCAAAATCGGGACCGCGGCCGTATTTCTGGAAGCGGGCGGGGGGTTGTGTTGGACGGACTGGGGAGGCTTCGAGGGAACATACTTCGACGTCCTGGGCGGCCCCGGATTGAGGATCAGCCTCACGAACGGAGTCAGACCCCTTGCGCTCGCGGTCAGGGCCGCATTCCACCATCTGATCGATCCCGGGGAGTACGATACAACGACGGCGAGTTTCTTTCGATTCGGCGCGAGCCTGGAAATTCCGCTTTAAGGTTTAGGATTTCCGGCAGAAACAGGATCTGGTTGCAGGTTCCGCCTTTTGTTATTGACCCGTTCGCCGACGCTACCCCGCCCTCAAAGGCGGGGACGAGAAGCGAGGCTCAGGGTTAACCCCGAACAAGCCCCGGCATTCATGCCGGGGAGTCGAGGGGTTGACAACCCTACCTGAAATCTAATATTTTAGGTGCGTTCGCTTATGAATACGCCCGCCATGTTTTCACCATCTCTCCGGGAGGTTATTCAATGAAATCCTTTAAACGTATTTCCGTCTTTATCATGGCTGTCTTATTTATCTCTTCTCTATGGGGCGTGGCCGGGCCCAAGAGCCCGGTCAAGGCCCCTAAAAAAATCGAAAGCACGGACCCGGCCGTCCGGCTCAAGTGGTTCGAAGAGCACACGGCCCTCAAAGGCCGGACGCCCTTCAAGAGCCTGAGCTGGCGGTTCATCGGACCCGACACCATCAGCGGCCGCTGCACCGACGTCGCCGTCCCCAAGGGAAGCAAGTTCACATTTTATGTCGGGGCCGCGACCTCCGGGGTTTGGAAAACCGAGAACGCCGGCATTACCTGGCAGCCCCTCATGGACGAGGCCGCGACCCAATCCATCGGCGACATCGCCGTCTCGGACTCCAACCCCGAAATCATCTGGGTCGGGACGGGCGAAGCCAATATCTTCCGCGCCTCGACGGCCGGCGCCGGCGTCTATAAATCCAGCGACGGCGGCAAAACCTGGGCCCACATGGGCCTGGCCGCCACCCAGACCATCGGCCGGATCGTCATCCATCCCTCGAATCCCGAGATCGTCTACGTGGCCGCCTCCGGACACGAATGGACCTATAACCCGGACCGGGGCGTCTTCAAAACCAGCGACGGCGGCAAGACTTGGCAGAAGATCCTGTACACGAGCGACAAGGCCGGCGCCATCGACCTGGTCATGGATCCCAAGGACAGCGAGGTTCTCTACGCCTCGCTCTGGAACCGGATCCGGCGCCGCTGGAGCGACCCGGTCCCGAGCGGCGAGGACGGGCTGTTCAAGTCGACCGACGGCGGAAAAACCTGGAAGCCGCTGACGGCCGGCCTTCCCGACACGGTTTATACGGGACGGATCGGGATCGACATCGCCCGCAGCAATCCCAACGTCCTTTACGCCTTCGTCGATAATCACACCCCGGGCCGCGAACCCCGCCAAGGCGAGCTCGATTCCTACGGCCGCCAGAAGACCGAGCGGGCCCCGACCGGCGCCGAGGTCTACCGCTCGGACGACAAGGGCGAGAGCTGGCGCAAGGTCAGCCCCTCCGATCCGCGCATGGAACAGTTCTCCGGGACCTACGGTTGGGTGTTCGGCCAGATCCGGGTCGACCCCAACGACGAGAACACGGTCTACATCATGGGGCTGAGCCTGGCCAAATCGACCGACGGCGGCAAATCCTTCAAGAACCTCTATTTCGCCGGCCTCCACGGCGACCACCACGGCCTGTGGATCGACCCCGCCGATTCCCGCTACCTGATCAACGTCAACGACGGCGGCGTCAACGTCTCCTACGACGGCGGCGAGACCTGGCGCGACTTCCACACCCACCATCCGCTCATCCAGTTCTACAACATCGCCTACGACATGGACAAACCGTTCCACGTCTACGGTTCGGTCCAGGACCACGGCACCTACAAGGGGATCGTCTCCTACCGGCCGACCCGCGAGGACGGGATGGGCCGCCGCGTCTCGGGCTGGGAACCCTGCCCCGGCGGCGAAGGAACCCACATTGCCGTCGATCCGACCGACTCCAACATTGTCTACTCCTCGTCGTTCTACGGCCGCCTGATGCGCTCCGAGCTCAAGAACGGCCGCTGGGAGACGAAGGACATCGCCCCCAAAGCCGGCCCGGGCGAGCCTCTCCTGCGCGGGCAATGGCTGGCGCCGACCATCCTCTCCCCCCACAATCCGATGATCGTCTACCACGGCTTCCAGTACCTGTACCGCTCGCTCGACCGCGGCCAGACCTGGGACCGGATCAGCCCCGACCTCAGCTATAACGATCCGGACAAGCAGGGCAAGTGGCCGTTCGCCATCCCCTACGCCTGCTTGACCGCCGTCTCGGAGTCCCCCTTCAAATTCGGGCTCCTCTACGCCGGGACCGGCGACGGCCGGGTCTGGATCACCAAGAACGGCGGCGAAGCCTGGACCGAGATCACGGCCGGCCTTCCCTACAATAAGCACGTATCGCGGCTGGTCGCCTCCCGGTACGATCCGGCGACCGTATACCTGACCCTCAACGGCCGGCGCGACGACGACTTCGCCGACTACGTTTACAAGTCGACGGACTACGGCAAGACCTGGGTCGACATATCCGGAAACATCCCGGGCGGACCGGTCAATGTCATCCGCGAAGACCCCAAGAACAAGTCCGTCCTCTATGTCGGGACCGACCTCGGCGTTTATACGACGATCGACGGCGGCGCTATCTGGCATTACTTGGGGAGCGGACTCCCGAATACCTACGTCTGGGACCTCTTCGTCCATCCTCGGGACAATTCCCTGGTGATCGCGACCTTCGGCCGCGGCGTTTGGATCATCGAAAACGTCGCCCCCGTCCAGAATTACAAGGGGCAATAAAGGAGCTGCCGCCGTGAAGCGAATCGCCGTGCTAACCAGGGACTGCGCCGGAGTCAACGCCGCCATCCGGGCCGTGGTCCGGACGGCCGCCGGCCGCGGCGTTGGAGCCCTGGGCATCCTCAAAGGCTACGAGGGGCTCATCGACGGGCTGACTGTGCCGCTCACCCGGCGGTCGGTCTCCGGGATCATCAACCTGGGCGGGACCATTCTCAAGTCGGCGCGCTGCGAGCGCTTCTTGAGCGCCGATTGGAGAGGACGGGCTGCCGAGACCGTCCGCCGGCTCGGAATCGACGGGCTTATCGTCATGGGCGGCAACGGCTCTCTTCACGGGGCACATCTGCTGCATGTCGAAGCCGGCGTCCCGGTCGTCGGGATTCCGGCCACCATCGACAACGACATCAACGGCGTCGACCTGGCTTTGGGAGCGGACACGGCCGTCAACGTCGCCCTCGACGCCCTGGACAAGATCCGGGACACGGCGACCAGCCTCGAACGCATCTTCGTCGTCGAGGTCATGGGCCGGGAGTGCGGTTACATCGCCCTCCAGGTCGCCCTGGCCGGCGGCTGCGAAGAGGTCCTGATTCCGGAGCGCGACTACGACCCGGACAGAATCTGCGCGGATATCAAGGCCGGAAACGCCGAAGGCAAGGTCAGCTGGATCATAATCGTCGCTGAGGGCAAAGCCCGGGCCGAGGACGTCGCGCGGGCCATCACCGACAGGACCGGGTTCGAGACGCGCGTAGCGGTGCTGGGGCATATCCAGCGGGGCGGACGTCCGACCGCGTTGGACCGGATCATGGCCGCCCGTCTCGGCCGGGCCGCCGTCGACGCCCTTCTGGAAGGCTGCACGGACTGCTGCGTCCGTCTCAGGAACGGCGTCCTGGATCTCTGGCCCTTGGACAAGGCCGTCCTGCTCAAAACGACGCCGGTCGAAAGCGACTACCGGCTGCTCAAACTTCTCTCTTAGCTTGAACCTCGGCCGGCGAACTCCAGGAATAGATTCTCGAGGTCCTTCCCCGTTTCGCGGACGCGTCCGTACTCGTCGTGGAATACGATCTCTCCCCGGCGAATGATGATGACATCATCGCAGATCTTTTCCATCTCGGAAATGAGATGGGAGCTCAGAAGGAGGGTCCGGCCTTGACGCTTGAGGTCGAGGAACAGGTCGCGGACGCTCTTGATGGCCACGGGGTCGAGCGCCGTGAAGGGTTCGTCGACGATCAGGAAGTCGGGGTCGAGGATCAGACTCTGGAGATAGGAGAATTTTTTGTGGTTGCCCAGGGAATAGGTCCGGACCGTTCTCTCCAGGAGGGCTTGCTCGAAGTTCAACAGCCGCGCGTATTCTCGAACCCGGGATTCGAGATCGCTCCGGGACAGGGAGCCGGCCCGGGCCGTGTATTCGAGGAGGCGCGCTCCCGTCAGCCAGGGGCTGAAGGCCGGCTGTTCGGGGACATAGCCGATGCGCTCGGGTCGTTTCTCGATGGCGCCGGCGTCGGGCGTGAGGAATCCCAGGATCAGCTTGATCGTCGTCGTCTTCCCGGCCCCGTTCTCGCCCAGGAAAGCCGTCAGGGCCGCGCGGCGCAGGACGAATGTCGCGTTCCGGACCGCCTCGACTTTCCGGTATCGTTTCGAGACTCCGCTGAGTTTTAGGATATCTTCGCTCATCGCCGCTCCAATTCCAGGCGGCCGACTTTATAGCGCTGGAACCCCCAAAGCGCGGCGGCCAGGAGCAGGAACTCCAAGCCGTAGAGGACGAACCGCGATTTGATGAGGAGATTGGGGATGACGGCCGCGACTCCCATGAACCTGAGCCTGGCGCCGAAATCGGGGAACGTCCCCGTCTCCAGGTAGGTCATGAAGCCCCCCTGTCGATTGAGGGACATCATCTGCCAGACGAAGAAGACGGCTTGAGCGACGATGACGATCATGGCGTTCGACCCGCCTTTGAGGAAAAGGCTGAGCGTGTTCCCTAACAAGACAAAATAGATCCCGACGGCCAGGGCCATCAAGAAGAGCGGTATGGCCGTCCTTGCCGGAAACGTTCCGTTGACGGCCATCGGAACGGCGAGGACGACAGCGAGCCCTGATACAAAAGCCGCGGCCGCTCCGGCGACCACTCGGTTCTTCATCAGAAGATAGGTTTTATACCCTCCATCGACAAAGAGGACGTTCTCGAGACTCCCGGAATCGACCTCACCCCTGATCATGTCCTGGGTCAAGAACAGGAAAAAATAGGGACTCAGGCCCAAGAAGGCCTCAAAGGCCGTCTTGTTGGAATCCTTGATCCAGAATATACCCACGACGACGAGGAGGGCCGCCCCGGCCACCCAGGTGACTTTGGATGAGACGAGCTTCCTCAGGATGAGGCGGCTGTAGACCGCCCGGCGTTCCGCATCAACCATTTCTCGCGTTCCTCCCTTCGTGACTTGAAATCCAAAAGACCATTATCTTTAAACACCACCCGGCCGTTGTCAAGGATGACGACGTACGGCTCCAGGTCCACTTTATGGGCCCTGAAGAGCTTTTTCCCCGCGTCCCGGACAACGGGACGGCGATAGGCATACTTCTCAAGGAAGGTCCGGAGGGCGGACTCGGGGTCCCGCGTGACGCCCACCACTTCGGCCTCCAGCCCGTTTTTTTCGACGAAATACCGGACCTCGAACAGATCGTCGAAACAGACCGGACAGGCGGTCGAGAAAAAAACAAGGACGAGGGGCCGCCCCGGATCGAGAGCGACATCCGTCAACGCGCGATAGACCTGGAGTCCCCCGGCCGTATCGGAAACCTGGCCCCAGGATCGGGGCGAGACTAACGAAAGACCGATAGCGAGAAAGGCGATCAGGCTCATTTCCGGCCCGCCTCGAAAACGCGCAAAACGTTGTCGGTGTCCACGGCATAAAACCGACCCTCCTCCGGAAGAAGCTTCTTCACGGAGACGGGGAAAACGAGGGCTTCCAGGACGCGCCCATCCTTGCCGACGGCCAGGACTTCCCTGCCCGGCCCGATATCTCCATCCTCCATGTTATCAGGGACGACGAGGAAGAACCGGCCCTCCCCGAACGCCGCGGTCCAGAAGAAACAGGACATCGTCCGTGGCCCTCCGGAGAGCGGCAGGACGACTTTTTTTGGAGCGAAGCGGAAATCGACCTCGGTTTTTCCCAGGAGCGTTCCCGTCCCGCCATAATGATAGAGACAGCGGTCGTCGTTCTTTTTGACGACGGAGAATCCTCCATCCTGGGTCTTCAGCATGGTCATTTGATTAATTAATGTGTCCAGGACCATATCGGACGTCAAGACGATGTCCAACGCTTCCCAGAGGAGCTTTCCCCTCCGATCGTAGCATCGGATGATATTCTCCTTTCCCTTAGAGTCATCGGGCCAATGCGACACGACAATCGTGTCCTCATCGAGGACAATGAGCTGCTCCGGACTCTCCATCAGCCGGAATCCGCTCAGATACCGGCCGTCCAGGCTGAGTATCTGGATCCTCTTATTAGACGAATCGGCCACATAGATTTTCTCATCATAAAAATCGACCGTATAGGGAAAGTTGAATTCCCCGGGGCCTTGGCCGGGCTTACCTATCTCCCGGAGATAATCGCCGTCTCCGGAATACACCCGGATGACGCCGTCGCGGGCGTCCACGACATAGATCTTTCCCCTATGCGCGGCCAGGTCGGTCGGCAGCGAAAACACGGCGCGGTCGTCGTTAAGGAGGTCCGGACGGACGTCCTTGACCACGGTCCGGGGCCAGGAAGACTTCATTGCCGCAATTCCCTCGAATCCAACCCCTAAAAGCAGCCCGAGCCCCAACATTCTCATGAGTCCCTTCTTCATCGTTTTCCTCTCTTCGATTATGTCATTGGTATTAAAGATGATACCGGGGCTCCCCACGAAAAAGAGAGCCCCGGGCCCGCATTCAGACAAGATGCGCGAGGCAGGCCCAGTATGTAGCTTTACACCGGGCCAGCATGAGCGTTGTTTCCCAAAATCCCGCATTGCTTTCCAGGGCCGTTTTTCGACAGTCGCCAAGCACCTGCTTGCATTCTCCTGCTGTTGATGCAACCACCTGGGGAGGATTGACGACCGCCATGGACGCCAAGAATAACGACACCAGCACGAAAGCCGCGACTTTTTTCATTCTTCGACTCCTTTCACACCATCATTCCTTTAACCGGGGGCCCTCCGTCAAGGACGGAGGGCCCCATCCGTTCTCCTGCACTAGATCTGCTTGTTCACGTAATAGAGGCAGACCCCGAAACCCAGGTCGCAGGCTGTCAGCATGAGCGTCATCCTGAACCAGCCGGCGTCCGAGCCAAGTGCCAGCTGCCGGCAGCGCGAATGATTGTTGAAGCAATCGTCCACGCCGCCGGCGCCGGCGGCTTGCCGCGGAAAGAACAAGGCCGCGGAGAACAGCACGAGAAACACGAGAGCGAGAGAAACCGTCCGTTTCATTGGACCTCCTTTCGCCCCGCTTATTTGCAAGCTCCGTGCCGGCCTCTTCCGTCTTCAGGATAGAATTGAATCGCCCGGCAACAGGCTAATCCGTAAATTCCGAGACGATCGCGAAGGATCGACTCCAGATGGACACAGTCACACTTTGAGACCCCCCTCGCTAACTCCTTCCCGCGGATGGAATTAGCCCCGTCCGCGGGACACACTATGTCACGGTGATGTCACACCGCGATCGATCCGCTCAGCCGCGCTTTAAAGCCAGCGGCAGTTTCATTTTATTTTTCTTCGCGCAGAGGACGGCTTCCTCGTAGCCGGCGTCGGCATGGCGGGCGACGCCCAGGCCGGGATCCACGGTCAGGACCCGGGCCAGCCGCCGCGAAGCGGACGCCGTCCCGTCGGCGACGATGACCATACCCGCGTGGATGGAGAGGCCGATCCCGACCCCTCCTCCATGATGGACGGACACCCACGAAGCGCCGCTGACCGCGTTCAGGAGCGCGTTCAGGATGGGCCAGTCGGCGATGGCGTCCGAACCGTCCCTCATGCCTTCCGTCTCGCGGTTGGGGGAGGCGACCGATCCCGTGTCGAGATGGTCCCGGCCGATCACGATCGGCGCGCTGATTGTTCCCTTTTTGACAAGACGGTTGATAACCTCGCCGAAGCGGGCCCTCTCGCCGTAACCCAGCCAACAGATCCGGGCCGGCAGTCCCTGGAATTGGATCCGCTTCCGCGCCTTGCGGATCCAGCGTTCCAGACCCTCATCCTCCGGAAACTCCTTGAGGACGGCCTCGTCCGTCGCGTAGATGTCCTGGGGCTTCCCCGACAGGGCCACCCAGCGGAACGGCCCCTTGCCCAGGCAGAACAGAGGCCGGATATATTCCGGCACGAAGCCGGGTATATCGAAGGCGTTTCCGACTCCGGCCTTCAGGGCCTGCCCGCGCAGGTTGTTCCCGTAATCGAAGGATTTGGCCCCCCGCTTCCGGAGCTCGAGCATGGCCTGGACGTGGACGGCCATGGATTGATACGACCGCCGGATATAATCCCGGGGATCGGCCGCGCGCAGGCGGAGGGCCTCCTCGTAGGAAATCCCATGCGGCACATAGCCGTTGAGCTCGTCGTGGGCCGATGTCTGGTCGGTGAGTATGTCCGGCGTGATCCCCCGCCTGACGAACTCGGGCAGGATGTCGGCCGCGTTGCCGAGGAGAGCGATGGACAGCGCCTGCCCTTTCCGCTTGGCCTCGGAAGCGAGCTTCAGCGCCTCGTCCAGGTTCCCGACCATGGTGTCCACATATCGGGTTTCAAGCCGGCGCCGGATCCGGTCCCGGTCGACCTCGACGACGATGGCGACGCCGTCGTTCATGGTCACGGCCAGGGGCTGCGCCCCGCCCATGCCGCCCAGGCCGGCCGTAAGCGTCAGGGTTCCCTTGAGGGTCCCGCCGAAATGCCCGCGGGCCACGGCGGACAGGGTTTCGTAGGTTCCCTGGAGGATGCCCTGGCTCCCGATGTAGATCCAACTCCCGGCCGTCATCTGGCCGTACATGGTCAATCCCATCGCTTCCAGACGGCGGAACTCGTCCCAGGTCGCCCAGTGGGGGACGAGGAGGGCGTTGGCGATCAGGACCCGGGGAGCCTCCTCGTGGGTTTTAAAGACGGCGACCGGCTTCCCGGATTGGACGATCAAGGTTTCATCGTTGTCCAGCTTTTTGAGGGAGGCGACGATGGCCCGGAAACATTCCCAGTTGCGGGCGGCCTTACCGGTCCCGCCGTAAACGATCAGGTCCCGGGGCTTCTCGGCGACGTCGGGGTCGAGGTTGTTCATGAGCATCCGGAGCGCGCCTTCCTGAGACCAGCCCTTGGTGTTGAGCCTTGTCCCGCGCGGCGCCCGGACCGGCTTGTAAGTCATCGTTGTTACGATTCGAGCTCGGAGAGAATGGTGGCGAAATAGACGGCCGGCGGCGTGATTCGGGTATAGTAGGCGGTCTTGACCCGGTCGGCATAGCGGACGAAATAACGGAAATCCTCCTCGGTGCTCCAGTTCCCCTCGTTGAGCATCTCCAGGATGTTCTTGAGAATGACCAGGTTCATGATGTCGAGGGTAAAGGCGGGAAGCTGACAGTCCTCGTTCTCGCACATCCGGACGCCGCGCAGGATGACCTTGCGCAGGGCTTCCTGGCGGTTGACGATTTCCTGTTTGACGAAAAACTGGTCCTTGGACGATTTGGTCCGGCCGATCTTCTCGTAGAGAAGGCGGGTCGCCTCGAGGCTGTCGCCGATGGCGGCGACGATGAATTCGCCGTCCAGCAGGACCTTATCGTCCTTCTGGAAATAGCGCATCTCGCCGGCGTGGTCGGTCGGATCGTACTTCAAGTACTGCTTCAAGACGTCGAGGACGGCTTCGTCCTTGGGCTTGCCGGCTTTTCCGGTTTTATCGGCGGCGGGTGCGGAAGCGGGCGCCGGCGCGGGCTTAGGCTCCGGCCTCGGCTCGGGTTTGATCTCCGGCTTGGCCGGGGCCGGGGAGGCCGGTTTGGAGGCGGGAACCGCGGGCTTCGATTCCAAGTCCACGATGATCTTTTGAAACCAGGCCAGCTCCCCTTCGACGTCGAGCCTGAGTTCGTCCGAATCCTGGCGCTCCGGAAGCTGGACCGTAATCTCGAAGTTTTCGGGGATCTCCTTCTTGAACATGACCGTCCTCTCCTCGACGGCCCCGCGGAGGTCGCGGAATTTCTTGTTCTGTCGGTCGACTTCCCGAAGACTCGTTGCGGCCGCCAGGGCCGACTTGGCGATTTCGGCCCGGCACTGCTCGATCCGATTCAAGTGCTCCTGGATCCGCCCTTGGAGCTCGGCCCGGGCTCTTTCGTAGTCGGCGACGAGGGCCTCGTATTTCCTGATTTCCTCGCGATCGCGCTCGAACTCTTTTTCGACCCGGGAGATTTCGTCGGCGGCGTCCTTCCGTTCCTTGAGTATCTTCTCCTGGAGCTTCTTCTCGATCTGCTCCTTGCGGCCGGACTTGAGCCGTTCGATCTCATCCTCGATCTCTTTGAGGACGGAGGTCGGATCCCTATACCGTCCCTTGTCATCCGCCATAGAAAAACTCTCCCTCGATTCGGATTCCTCTCCCCCCTTAGGGGGGTCAGGCCCCAAAACAAAAAAAACCCGCTTTTACTATCCTCCGGAAGGCCCCGGGAGACAATCCCCTTTCTCGACGATAGCCTGGGGGATTTTTATGCGGGTTCCCTCACCCATAACGACTAATCGCCGGCCAGCCCGGGGCGAACCGGAGCGCGACGGATAAAATCGTCTTGAAAACTCCGTGTAAAAACGGTATAAAGGTCGAGATGGAAAGGCTGATGAGCCCCAAAAAGTTCCTCATCGTCGAGCGGGATCCCGAACGAAGACAAACGCTGGCCCGGACGCTCGGCCGCCTCGGAGCCGAAGTCCTCTCCCTCCCCGTCTTTCCCGCCCCGAAGCTCGATTCCCACCTTCGCGACGGTCTCGACCTGCTGGTGGCCGATGTCCGCCTGTTCAGCAACGACCGGTTTCGTTCGATCCAAGCCCTCAAGAAGTCCTACCCCCGCCTGAGCGTCCTCCTTCTCGCGGATAAAAACGATAATCCGCTCGCCTTCCGTCTCCTCCGGGACGGCGTCATCGACGCCGTCGCCTGTCCCGACAACGACCTCCACATCGTCTCCGCGGCGCTCACCGTAGTTCAGAAAAAGGAACTCGAGGAAAAGCTCGAAGAGGTCAAAAAGCGCCTCCGCAAGCTTAAGGCCGAGGAATCCCGGAGTCTTCACAAGGCGCTCGAACTCGAGGAAGTCTACGACACGACCATCGAGAACCTGATGACGGCCCTCGACCTCCGCGACGTCGAGACCTTCGGCCATTCCCAGACGGTCGCCAAATACAGCCAGGTCCTGGCCGGGATCCTCGGCATCCGGGAGAAGACAGCCCTCGACCACATCCGGAAGGGCGCCCTCCTCCACGACATCGGGAAGATCGCCATCCCCGACATCATCCTCAAGAAGCCGGGCTCGCTCAACGGCGACGAATGGGATAAGATCCGCCTCCACCCGGCCCTGGGCTTCGGGCTCATCCGGGAGATCAAGCTCGTCCAGGAGGTCGGGAACATCATCCTCCATCACCACGAACGGTACGACGGGGAGGGATACCCGAGCGGCCTCAAGAAGGACCTCATCCCGCTCGAGGCCCGGATTTTCGCCCTGGCCGACGCCTTGGACGCCATCACCTCCCACCGGCCCTACCGGAAGCCCCGCGACTTCAAAGCCGCCCTGCGGGAGATCCAGAAAGCGCGCGGCAGTCAGTTCGATCCCGTCGTCGTGGACGCCTTCTGCTCGCTCGAGCTCGGGGAATGGGAGAAGATCCGCTACGAAACGACCAGCATCCTGACTTGCATGGAAGTGTTTTCGGATCTCAGGAATCTATAGGGCGGCGATTCAAGTGTTCTTCTAGATGCGTCGGGCGGTCACGACGCGGGGGATTCCCGCCAGGTCCGGGCGGCAGGCGACCTCGGTCCAGCCCGGACCGAATAACCTGAGAATGGGCGCCGATTGGCCCGCGCCGATTTCGAGGACGAGTCGGCCGCCGGGCCTCAAAAAGGCCGGCGCTTCCGCCACGATCCTCCCGATGACCTCGAGGCCCGAAGGCCCGGCCAGGAGCGCCCCCGCCGGCTCATGGTCGCGGACGCCCGGCGCGAGCCCCTCCCAATCGGCGCGGGAAAGGTAGGGAGGGTTCGATACGACGACATCGCAGCATTCCCTCAAGCCTCGTTTCGCCAGAGGAGCGAACAGGTCGCCCCTGAGGAAAGAGATATTGGCGGACCCGAGACGCCCGGCGTTCCGGCGCGCCGTCCGCAGGGCCCGGCGGGAGATATCCGTGGCGATGATCCGGGCTTGAGGGCGCTCGGAAGCCAAGGCCAGGGCGATCGCCCCGCAGCCGGTGCCGATGTCGGCGATGACCTGATCCGGCCGCGCGGACAGGGCGAGAACGGTCTCGACCAGGAGCTCGGTCTCGGGACGCGGGATGAGGACTCCCGGCCGGACCTCTAGGGGGAGCGACCAGAATTCGCGAATCCCGGTCAGGTAGGCCAACGGGACGCCCCGGCGGCGCCGCCGGACGAGCCCGAGGAAGCGCCCCGCGGCCCTCCCCGGGATGACGGCCTCAGGCCTGGTATGGAAGATCTCCTCGGTCAATCCGGCCGCGTGGATGAGGAGGACCTTGGCGTCCAGGAGGGAGCTTTCCGAATCCGCCAGGAGCGAGGCCCCGCGGCGATGGAGTTCCCCGATCGTTCTCAATTAGATATCGAGCTCCCGGGAGGCAGACCCGGTCTTCTTTCCCAGCAGCTGGGCCTGGCGGAAGAGGACGATGCTCTTCGTGATGTCTTCGAGGTCGCCGTCGAGAACGGTCTCGAGGTTGTGCCAGCTCCGGTTGAGGCGGTGGTCGGTCACGCGGGACTGGGCGAAGTTGTAGGTCCGGATCTTCTCGCTCCGTTCGCCGGTCCCGACCTGGGACTTGCGGCTTTCGGCGATCTCCTCATGCTGTTTGCGTTGGGCGATGTCGAGGAGACGGGAGCGGAGGATCTTGAGGGCTTTTTCCTTGTTCCGGTGCTGGGATTTTTCGTCCTGGCAGGAGACGACCAGCCCGGACGGCTTGTGGGTGACGCGGATGGCCGTGTAGTTCCGGTTGACGCTCTGCCCCCCCGGCCCGGAGGCGCCGAACGCATCGATCCGAAGGTCGTTGGGATCGAGCTTGACGTCGATCTCGTCGGCCTCGGCCAGGACGGCGACCGTCACCGTCGAAGTGTGGATACGGCCGCTGGATTCCGTCTTGGGGACGCGTTGGACGCGGTGGACGCCGCTCTCGTACTTGAGGACGGAGTAGACCCTCTTCCCCTTGATCAGGGCGATCGCCTCCTTGAAGCCCCCGATCGGGGATTGGCTCGTCTCGACGATCTCGAACTTCCAGCCCTTGGATTCGGCGAAGCGGCTGTACATGCGGACGAGGTCCTGGGCGAACAGAGAGGCCTCGTCGCCTCCGGCGCCGGCACGGATTTCGAGCAGGACGTCTTTCTCGTCGAGGGGATCCTTGGGGAGAAGAAGGACCCGGAGCTCCTCCCCGATCCTCACTTCGCGGAGGGTCAATTCTTCGAGCTCCGCTTGGGCGAGTTTGTGGAGGTCGGGATCGGCCTGGGGGTCGGCGACGATGTCCCGGGATTCCGCCAAGCTCTTCCGGACCCGCTTCAGATCCTCGTACTTGCGCACGACGGGCTCCAGCTCGGCCCGTTCCTTGGAGACGTCCTTGAGTTTCTTGGGGTCGGCCAGAAGGGCCGGATCGGACAGGGATAGAGTCAGACGGCGAAATTTGTCCTCAAGACCGTTCAACTCGTCGAGCATCGCGCTTACTTAGTCTTGGTCTCACCGTACTTCTTCCTGAACTTCTCGATGCGGCCGGCGCTGTCGATGAACTTCTGCTTGCCCGTGAAGAAGGGATGGCACTGGGAGCAGATCTCGACCCGTATTTCTTTCTTGGTCGAGCGGGTCTTGAAGTTATTTCCGCAGGCGCAGACAACCAGGCAATTGCCGTATTCGGGATGGATTTTCTTCTTCATCGCGGTCTCACTCCTCTGTCAGGACGCGGTATTATAACAGATTTAGCGGCAAAACAAAACTGCCGCCGGCAAGGCGTGTTTTCTTTTTTATTATGTACAACTTAGGACAGCCCGGCCGTTCCGCCGATCAGTCGGTCGTGGGGCCGATCTCGGCGGATTTCCGGTAAAACGTCTCCCAGTCGATCGTGAACCGGAACTCGGGAAGGGCCTTGCGGACGGCGTCCCTGTAGTCCCGGGAATCGAACAGATCCTTGAGGAAGCGATTGAGGGGAAAAATCTGCTCCTCGGCCTTCCACTCGTAGGGCGTGCCGTCCTCGCGGAGGAGGCAGTTGAGATGGATGATCCAGGCCAGCTGCTTCCAGGGAACGTCGCGGAACGTCCGCCGGAGGGCGAACACCTCGGCCTGCTTTTCCGGATTGACGAAGGCGAAGTAACGCGAGAACAGAAGGGAATTGTGGAAATAGGCCGGAAACGCCAACAGGGCGTCCTTAGCGGTGACCCTGGCCAGGTAAACGAACAGATCCATGACCTTCTTCCCGATGTTGAGGCCGGGATGGAGCTGTCCGGGCAGCGGAGTCTTGTGGAGGCCGAATTCCTGGACGGGATTCTGAAGGGTCAGCCACTCGAGCCTAAGGCATTTCTGCTCGGGGAAAGGCCGGCCCAGGAGCACTCCCCCGGCGGGCCGAAACAGGCCTTCCCGGATTTTAAGGTCGACGATGAGGTTCCGGGGAGTCGCCTCCCTGAGGTAAATCTGGAATCGCTGGAGCGGGTACGCCGAAGAATCCAGGTTGAAAGCGAGAGGCCAAAGTCTCCGTTTGCGGGCCTCGCGCAGGAAGTTCTTTTTGCCCAGGACGGCGACGACCTCGGACAGGGAATAGCGCCCCAGGAACAGGGCGCTCCCCTTTTCCTCGGCCAGGTGGCTGAAGAGCTCGGTCTCGCCGACGAGAGGCGTTCCCTCCCAAAACGGCTTCACTTTAGACGTCGTCTTCGCCTTCTTTGCCACGTGTTTTCCCTCGAGAAGCTTGAGCGCCATTGTAAGCGAAACGGCCCGCCTCCGCAAGCCCTTTCAATAATTCGGGGGACACATCACTTAATTATTTGGCAAGACGAGACATTGCCTGATACAGATACCATGCAGGTGGCGTCATTGATTGTGTAATTCCAAAGTCAGGATCAGTCAATGTCGAGATTTGCACGCATCGTCGTTCCCGGAGTACCCCATCATATAATACAGCGAGGGAATAGACGGCAGGAAGTTTTTTTTTCAGATTTCGACAAAGCCCTCTACCTCGATATCCTAACCAGGAACATCAAGAATACGGGTCTTGAGATCTGGGCTTATTGTCTTATGAATAACCATGTTCATCTGGTTGCTGTCCCGTCCTCCCCATCCAGCCTTGCCGATGGAATCGGAAGTACGCATAAGGAATACACAAGAAAAATCAACATGAGGGAGGGATGGAAAGGCTATCTTTGGCAGGGTCGCTTTTTTTCATGTCCTATGGACGATACTTATCTTTATTCAGCTGTGAAATACGCGGAGTGCAATCCAGTCAGAGCCGCAATCACGAAACGCGCGGAAGAATACCATTGGTCGAGCGCCCGAGTCCATATCAATCGCATTAAAGACTCGCTTCTGACGGATTTCCCTTTGTATCAGAGGTTTCCCGATTGGTCGCACTATTTAGGGACAGAAGAGTCACCCTCTGTCCTCGACAAAATGAGAAAACATCTTCGCACCGGAAGACCCTTAGGAGACAATGCTTTCCTTGCCAAGATTGAGAAGATGACGGGACGGACGTTGATTAAAGGAAAACCCGGCCCAAAGATAGATAAGTGATGTGTCTCAATAACTATGTGTCCCTGGAATAATTAAGTGATGTGTCCCCCGAATTATTAAGAAAGGGGTTTGACAGGGCTGAAAAACGAGAGGGTGTCGTCGCCGAGCCTGACCGACCTGATCAGCGGAAAATCCTTGAGGGGCGGCTTTGTCTTGAAGTGATGCCTGAGGATGACGGTCCCGCCGGGCCGGACGACCCCCCGCTTGCGGAGAACCTTGAGCGGGTCCCGCTCTTCGAGGAGTTTATAGGGAGGGTCCAGAAAGACGAAGTCGAACAGGAATCCGTCCCGGGCCAGATCGATGACGGCCCGGTTGTACTCCCGGGCCACGACCAGGGCCCGGCCCTCGGCCCCGACCTTGGCCAGGTTTTCTTTAATGATACGGACGGCCCGGGGGTACTCCTCGATGAAGACGGTTTTATCCGCGCCCCGGCTTAAGGCTTCGATCCCGACCGATCCGGTCCCGGCAAAAGCATCCAGGAAGGCCCGTCCCCTGACCGTCTCCCGGAGGATGTTGAACAGGGCCTCCTTGAGCTTATCCGGCATGGGACGGACGAGGGGGCTCGGGACTCGCTTGAGCCGCTTGCCTTTGTACATCCCGCTGATGATCCTGATCATTGACGTATACCCTTGTCTTTGACCCGCCCCTCAATACAAGGCCGTCAGCCTCTCCTTGTCCGCCCGCAGCTCGCGGATTCCGATAGGGAGATCTATCCATTCATTGAGGCTGGAGGGAACGGTGTTGTCCTTGCGGGAGGCGAAGAGGAGGATGAGGTCGATGACGACCGGCTGGATCGGCTGCTGCTCCAGGAAGAGCTTATCGAGCTGGATCCGGGCTTTTCCGTCCGCGGCTTCGAGCCGGGCGGCGAAGAAAAAAGTCGCCCTGTCCGGCAGCAAGCTCGAAATCTTGTTGCCGCGGAGGTCGAGGACGAGCTTTCCTTCCAGCTTCTGATCGCCCAGGAGCTTGAAGCGCAGCTCCTTCATCATCTCCTCTTTCTCGTTGTCGATCCGGAAGGCGATATAGGCGTTGAGCTCCCGTTCGCCGACCGTGATCCGCCTCAGGCCGCCGGCGGGCGGCGGCCCCGCTTCCTGGATCGTCTCGATGGCCCTGAAGACCTTGAGGGCGTCGGCCGTTTCGTCGGCGACGACCCGTCCCCCGGCCCAAAGCCCGAAGCCCGTTGCCAAGACGATGAGACAGCCTATTCGTCCGATCCGCCGCAAGATGGAGTTCCCTCCTCGGCACATGCTACCAGATTCCCCCCGCTAAAGTAAAACGGACACGCGGAATTCGGGGGACACGATACCGAACTAAGAAGTTCGGTTCATGTCCCCCGCGGACACATGGAATTCAGGGGACACGATACCGAACTAAGAAGTTCGGTTCATGTCCCCCGAATTCCTCCGGCATCCCCCGAATTCCTCCGGCCCATATCCCCAATTCGCGTTTTCAGCCGAGATACAGCAAACGGCGGGCGATCAGGACGAACGGCCTCTGGATCCGCCAGATGTAGTGCCCGACGATCCTGAGGGAGCCCGGCTTGATCGCATAATAATGGGCGACCCAGGCTCGGGGCGGGAACAGGATGCGAAAGATCGTCCGAATGAAAAGGCCCGCGTCCTTCCGGCCGATGAGAGCGAAAAAGGTCGGCATGAAGAACGGGAAGAAGAGCGGGAGACGGCGGGAGCGGACCTTGTCCTCGGGCCAGAAAAGCTTGAGGAGTATCCCCTGGAGGAAGCCGGGCTTCAATCCGCTCAGCACGTCCGGAGCAACGGCGCCCGGCCAGAGCCGATCGGCCAGAAAGAGCCCGTAATAGACCGGCGTCCGGATGCCCTCGCGACGGCAGACGGCATGGACCTTATCCCAGTCCAAGCCGGGCCGCGATACGAACTCGGCGATATCGGTCAGCCAGATCAGCCGGCAGTAGGAATGCTGCATGACATGGAGGCAGAGGTGGCAGAGCTCATGCTCGGACGCCAAGACCGGTATCCGTGAACCGCCGATCTCAATGTCATGGACTCCGGCCCAAAGGTCCTTCCCGAAAGCGAGCGGGATCTGGAGGCCGAGGGCGTCGTAGTGTATTTCGAGGAGAAGATCGTCCTTCCGGTAGTAGGGCGAGTAGGTCCTGAGGACGAGTTGTTTCTCCTTGGCCGCCAGGCCACCCTCCTCCGCCGCATCGAGCTTGAACCCGAGCTCGCCCAGGGCGGCCTCGATCCCCGCGCCGTCCCGGGGATGGACAAGGAGATCGATGTCCGCGAACGGCCTGAGGGCGAAATCTACGTACACGGACTCGGCCAGCCGGATGCCCTTGGTGAAGGCGCACCGGAAACCGCGGCCGGAGAGCTCTCGGACGACCGCTCCCAACGAATTCCGGAGGCGGAGATACCGGGCCGTGCCGCGGTAGTAGTACGGCCTCAGCTCGTCAAGGACCTCCCGGGGGATGAGGTCCCCGAACTCTTTCAAGGCCCGATAAACCAGAGGGATAACACCGTCCTCGGCGGCTCTTCTAATAATGCGCGGCCAGTCCGGCGCATCGTCCAGGAGCCCGCGGAGAAGCGCCCTTTCCCGCTCGGTCCTATTCAGGCGCGAGCAGAGAACCAGGAATTCGTCGGACATGGAATTCAATTGGATCCCGTTCTTTATTTGAACGGGGAAACGGGGATCGGCTCGTCGGGAATTTCGATGATGCCGTAGACGATGGCGCCCGTCCCGGCCACGATGGCGGCGATACCCAGCGGGCTGAGGAAAATGGGCGGAATTCCCCGCTTACAGACGATATAGACGATATCGCCCGCCTCGGCCGGCTTGATCAGCTTGAGCTGGACGGTCTGGCCGCCGAAAGCCCGTTTGACGGCCATCCCTTGGAAGACCAGGCTCTTGACGTCCTGGTAGAAATCCGTCCGTTCCCCGAGGACATGGATCCGGTCGTTCTGCTGAAGGAGGCCCAGTTCGATGAAGACCTGGCCTTCGACCGTCCCCGGCAGGAATTCGACGATCCGGCCTACGCGGGATTCGCCGGCCTTCGTCTGGGACTTGTTGACTTGGGAGACGGCTTGGGCGACCTGCTGCTCATAAGGCTGGAGGGCGACGCTGACCTTGGCGGTTTCATTGGTTTTGATCCCCACCATGCTCGACGCGTTGAACCCTCCGGCCGGCGACGTGACGCCCATGGCGTAGACGCCCGCGGCCAGCGCGGTCATCCGGAAAATCCCCTGAGAGTCCGTGGGAGCGCTTTCGAAGCTGGAACCGGTCGCGATGCTCTTCAGGGTAATGACGGCGCCTGCGACAGGCGTTGCCGCATCCTGTCCGTAAATGAAACCGATCAAATTACCCGTGGACGCGGCCGCTTCCGAAGCCCGTAGAGCGGGGTGAAGCGCGCAAAACAGCAACGCCGTAAAAATACAAAAAACCATTCTTCCCTTCAATCGCGCCTCAAACACAAAAGCCTCCTTCGAGAGTCATATTAAATTTACCACCTTTTCTCCCTGTTGTCAAGCTCTTTTTTATTATCACGGTATAAAAAAGAAAACCTATTTTCCGCTATTTTTGACCCCCTGTCAATCTTTTTATGGGTTTTTTTTTACTTTTTTTATTTTATTTTCTTAGGTTCCCAAGAAATTCTTGAAATGGATACCGGAACATTGATAGGAGTCAGCGTCAAGCTGTTCATGTCGAGTCTGGATGAGACTTCGATCCTGATGGGTTCCGCCCGGACGAAATCCTCCCAGACGACCCGATCGTTCCAGATAACGGCCAGGAGCGGAACCTGCCCGGGTAGAGAAGCGTGGACGGCGATATCCAGCGTCAGTCCGGAGCCGTCGAATTTCAGCATCCTGACGAACGGCCTTCCCTTCTCCGTGGGACGTTCGCTCGAAATCGTCTCGCTTGGAGTCTGGAGCCGGGCAATCCTGAGGTCGAGCTCGCGAACAGCGGCTTCTTCATTGAGCCGATCGCGATTTTTGCGGAGTTTCAAGAGCATGGCCAAGTCGTCCGGCTCCTGGGCCAGGGCTTTGGCGTAATAATCGTTGGACTCGTAGATGTAGTCGAGCTTCTGATAGGAATCGCCCATCATCTCGAGGATCTTCGCGTAGTCCTCCTTGGACGTCTCGGGAACGACCAGGACGCCCCGCTGCATTTCCACCCCGACCTGGATGATGTCCTGGAAGCGGCTCTGCTTGAAGGCGAGCATGACGTGGAACGCGAACAGCCGGAAGTCCTTGGCGCCGACCGCAAGGTTGTCCTCGATGATACCCCTCTCCTTGAGGAAGGTCTCCAGGTCGCCCAGCACTGCGACTTCGTCCTCGAGCTCGACATAGCTCCTCAGGAAGGGCAGCGCTTCCTCGAACGGCCTCCCCTCCTCCAAACGGCACTTGGCCATATTGAGGTAAGCCGTCTTGAGCTGATTCCGATACTCGGTCGGATCGAAGGTCTTTTCTCCGACGAGGTCCTGGTAAAAACGAATCCCCTTGAGGATGGTCAGGCCCGACTGGAAACGATTGAAGGCGTCTCCGAATTGATAGAATTGGAACGCCCGGCTGCCGAGTTCGGCCTCCCGTTTGGCTCGCTCGAAGTCCAGACCCTCGGTCTTGGCCAGGATACGATGCCGTTCGGCTAAGGACAATCCCTTCTCCCCCAGGAACTGGGCGTACTGCCGGCAGGTATCGGCGTTGGCGGGAAGGATTTTCTCCATGACGCCGTAATCCCGGACCGAGAGGTCCCAGATCTGGAAGATCGTCGCGAGCTTGGTTTTCTCCGGCTGTTCAAGGACGGTTTTGAGCAGGCCGATCGTGAAGGTCCGATCCGCCTCTCCCAAGCCCGCCCACTGGGAAAAAAGGATCTTGCCGACCTCGAAGTAGATGGGCGCCTGGTGTCCGGTCAGACGGGCGGCCTTCTTGTATTCCTCGTAAACGCGGATTTTATCGGAGGGCGCGAAGTAGCTCCGGTAGAGAAGGGCCTGGGCATACTGGAACTGGACGCGGGCCGAGGCCGGGTTCAGCCGGAGCGAGGAGGCGAGGTCGCGCAGCCCGGCATCGAGGGCCTCGTCCCGGACCCGGGCGTTCTCCAGTTCGTCCATGGCAAAACCGAAACGGGCCTGTCCCAACTCGAACCGGACGAGCTCGTTAAAAGGAAAGATCCTGTCCGCGCGTTCAAACCCGGCGACTCTATCGGCGTTCACGGCCTGGCCGCGAACGGTCTTCCGATAGAGATGGAAATTCCAGTAGATCGCGATATCGACGGCCGCGGCCAGGAGGAGGCCGCCGATGACGAGCAATCGTCCGAGGCTTTTCATCGCGAAAACCTGCGGAGCTGGGCGCCGCGCCCCGGCGTCCGCCCGTGGTAGGCCATGACGATGGTCAAGGCCAGGACGACCGTGAACAAGAGACGGTTGGCCGGGATCTGAAGGTTGAAATCGGTCAGGCTGTGAAACAGGATCAGGACCAGGGAGACGAGCCCGCCCAGGGCCAGGCTCTTCATCTCGGGATTGACGCGCGTCCTCCACATCATGAAAGCCTTGAAAATGAGGAGAAAGACGGCCCCGCCCAGAAGAACCGTGCCGATCAATCCCAGTTCGGAGAAGAATTCCAGGTAGTCGTTGTGGGCGTGGAGGAGGACACCTTCGCCGCCGCCGGCCGCCTCGAAGGCCGGATAGACGTAGCCGAATGTTCCCAGCCCGGTCCCCAGGAGCGGGAAGCGTCCGATCATGCCCAGTACGTTCTTCCAGTAAATGGGCCGGCCGCCCTGGAGGAGGTTGTCCGCGCCGAAACGCTGGATGGTCGCGCCGATCCCGACATAGAGGGACAGGACGATGACAATCCAGAAGGTCACGGTCAGGAAGTTCCTCATCCAGATCTGGCGCGCCCGCAGCTTTCCAAAGTAGAGCACGGTCAGCCCGATAAACAGGATGAAGCCGAACACGAGGGCGAAGGCGCCCGACCGGGACCGGGACAGGACGATGCCCAGCCCCATGACGACGGCGGCCAGGGTCATCAGGATGTTCTGGGAGACGCCCTTGCCCGCGAACTGGACGAGCTTGTCCCTCCAGCCTTTTCCGGCCACGGCGAAGAAGTCGATCCGGGCCAGGACGAGCCCGATGGCCAAGGGCAGGATCATCTCGAGATAGCCGGACAGGTGGTTCCGGTTGATGAAGGTGCCCGTCAGGGAATCGAGGCTGTAGATCTTCTTGTAGAACAGGACCCGGGGGGTGGACCGGGCCAGTTCGAACAGGCCGTAGAATGCCTCGAAAAACCCCATGGCGACGAGGACGATCAGAATCCGCCGGATCTGCTCCCTGTGATGGATGGTCCGGATAATGAGAAAGCCGATCAGAATGTAAGGCAGCAGCTCGAGCCCGGCCTGGAGGGTCCGGGCCGGGACGAGCGAGAAGCTCATGAAGTCGCTCGACGGAAATAGCGGGTGGAAGTCCCGGCGGAAGGCCGCGGCGCCGGGGGAAAGGGCTGAAACGAGAAACCCGGGCCAGGGGATGACTTGGACCAGGATGAACGCGCCGAAGGCCTTGAGGAGCCGCGACGGCCATTTCAGGGCCGAGATCATGGTTTCGTTGACGGCGGGTTTCGTGTCGAGCAGGAGGAAGGCGGCCATCATGACGATCGAGATTAGCTGAATGCCCAGGATGGACCATTCGTAGACCGAGGCTGCCGGGAGCGGGCTCAGAACAATCAGAGCCGGCAGGCCGTACTCGATGACGCGCCGCAGGAAGATGTCCTTGTCGGACAGGACGGTCGACGGGGCTTCTATCGCCACGAACGTTTCCTCAGCTTGACGTTATCATACAACATCATGGCCTATTTCTTAAACTTGAATAATGACGGGACCGAAATCTTCAGCGTTTTTTTTAAGGTCGAGGGATCGATCGGATCGGGACGATGGGGAGGCTCCCCGTCGTTGATGACGGCCTCGGGATTGGCCGTCACCATGGCGGCGGCCGCCCGTTCTCCCACGATCTTGGCGACCTCGGCGACGGCCGCCCGCATCCGCGGGGCCCGCGTCCGAGGGCTGTGCCCGTCGCTGGCGATGATCTGAACCAAGTTGAGCCTCAGGAACGATTCGGCCGTCTCCCGGACCCGGCTGCCGTAGCCGCCCAAAAAACTCCGGCTGTTGGCCTGGGCCAAGGCGCCCATCCGGACGAGCTCGAACAGAAGGGCCGGCTCCTTCTGGAAGCTCGTGTTCCGCTCGGGATGGGCGACGATCGGGATAATCCCCTCGTTGAGGAGGTTGAAGAAAATGTCCCGGGCCCCGGCATAGACATGATCGGACGGGAACTCGACGAACAGGTAGGCCGAGCCGTTGACGACGATGCGCTTCCGATTCTTACGGACTTCCTCGAGGAACTCATGGGAAAAATAGACCTCGGCTCCGCAGGCGATCTTGAGATCGATCCCCGCCGTGGCCAGCGCTCCCGCCAACTCGTCCCGCTTCCCGGCTATCAGGGTCAGAACCTTGGGATCCGATCCGTCCCGGAAGACATGGGGCGTTGCCACGATTGTCCGGATTCCATCCTCCCGGGCGATCCGTGCCATCTCGACGGACTCGGCCATATCGACGGCCCCGTCGTCGAGGCCCGGCAGGATGTGGCAGTGGAGGTCGATCATCGTCCGGACGCCGGCGTTATCAGGATCGTTTGGAGTTCGCGGACGCGGCCTCGCGGCCTTTGCCCCCCTCCCGATCCCGAGCGGACTCGGATTCGTCCGTGTAGTACTCGTACTGATAGTAATGATAGTAAGGGGCGCCCCGGCCCTCGCCGCCGGCCTTGACTTCGTTGAAGATGACGCCGACGATATCGGCCTTGGTTTTTCGGACCTCTCCGACGGCCTTGACCAGGGCCTTGCGGGTCGTCTTGCCGGCCCGAATAATAAAGACCGTCACGTCCGAGAGGGAGCTGATGATGACCGGATCGATGACGGCCAGGGCGGGCGGCGCGTCGATCAGGACGACGTCGAACTTGTCCCGGACGGCCTTGACCAAGTCCTGCATCCGTTTGGAGTTGAGGAGTTCGGCGGGATTGGGCGGATGGGGGCCGCTGGGGATGAGCCAGATGCGGTCGATCGAGGTCTTCTGGACGATCTCCTCGAGGGCGATCTTCCCGGTCAGGAACCCGGCCAGGCCGACCGTATTGCGGGCCTTGAAGATCTTATGCATCCGCGGCTTGCGGAGGTCGCCGTCCACGATCAGGACCCGGCCTTCGAGCTGGGCGAACGAGACGGCCAGGTTGGCGACCGTGGCCGTCTTCCCCTCCTGGGGCATCGAACTCGTGAAGCTGATGACCTTGGGCGCCGTGTCGGCGTGGGAGAAGAGGATCGAGGTCCGGATGGTCCGGTAGTCCTCGGAGATCGAGAACTTGGGGTAAAGATGGTTGATGAGCTCGATCTGCCGCTGCTCGGGCGGCGGCTGGTCGCTCTTGCCCGACTCGTCGCTTCCGTAGCTGCTCCCGTAGCTGCTTCCGTAGCTTCTCCCGTAGCCGTAGTTTCGCGATTCGTACCTCTTCTTGGTCGCCTCCGGGGATAGATAGGGAATGACGCCCAGCGAGGGGAGCCCGACCAGCTTCTCGACGTCGTCGGGCCCCTTGACCGTGTTGTCGAGGAACTCGACCAGGAAGATGAGCCCCAGCCCGCCGATGACGCCCAACAGGAGGGCCATCATCAAACTCCGCCGCGTATTGGGAGAGTACGGCCCGCCCGGCACGAGGGCCCGGTCGATGATCCTGATGCTCGAGGTCCGCAATCCGCCCAGCCGGGCCGAGACCAGTGTTTCGTTCTGCTTGGCGCCCAGGGAGTTGAGGAGGACTCGCTTGTTCTCGACGTCGATCCGGAGATTGTTGTAGAGGATGGCGTTGTTGTTCATCTTGACGACGTCGGTCCTCTGGGTCTCGAGCAGGCCGCCCAGGGATTGTTCGATCTTAAAGGCCGCCCGGTAGTCGGACTCGGCCGCGTCGACGGCCTTTCCGATTTCGGACTCGAGGTCGGCCCGGGCCCCGTCCATGCGGGCCTTGATCTGAATCATACCCGGATAGTCGGGCTTAAAGACTTTGCTTTTTTCGTCGTACTCGCTCTTGGCCTGCATGTAGGCCGTCTTGAGGCTCTGGATGACCGGATTATTGATCGAGGGCGGCAGGGAGTCGATCTTGAGGTCCTTGAGCTCGCGCCAGAGGGCTTCCTTGTTGATCCGATCGATCTGGGCCGCCGTATAGGCCGAGTTGACATCGGAATATTTCGAGACGACCGAGCTCTCCTTGTCGTTGAGGAAAAGGAGCTTCTTCTCCTCGCCGTAGCGCTGGAGCTCCCTCTCTTTGGCCGCCAGCTCGTCCCGGAGCCGGGCGATCTGGTCGCTCAGGAACTCCGAGGCCTGCTGGGTCGCCTCGTAGCGCGTTTCGACCGAATAGTCGATGAACTCCTCGACCAGGTTGTTGACGATGTCGGCGGCCAGCACCGGATAGGGCGAGGCGTAGGAGACGTAGACGAGCCGGGTCTGCTCGATGGGCATGATGCTCAGCCCGCCCAGGACCGTGAAAGCGTACATGGCGTTTACGTTTGGAAGCGGCTTGGCCTGGACCGCCGCACCCCCGCTTCCGCTCCCCGATCCGCTCTCGACCGGCGCCTTCCTGCGCGGGATGAGCCAGCTCAGGCTCAGGACCCTCCGGACATAGCTCAGGATGTTCGGCCGCGGCGCCCGCCGGGAATGAAGCTCGGGCCTGGCCGCCAGGTTCATCTTCTTGGCGACCCGCTCGGCCAGCGACCGGCTCTGGAGGAGCCGGAGCTGGGTATTGAAATAGGTCCCCATATAGTCGTACTGGTAGCTGCCCCCCAGGACCTCCTGGATGTTGAAGACGCCCGAGCTCGGCTCCTCGATCATGATGCTCGCCGTCGCCCGGTAGAGGGGCGTGGCCGTGAAGGAGAAGATCCCGACGAAGGCCAGGAGCAGGGCGCAGAAGGTCAGCAGGATCCACTTCCGCTTGAGGACGATCCTCCAGTATTCGAGAAGGTCGATCTCTTTCCGTTCCGGGCTGGTGTTCATGGCGTTTCCCCTCGGCTCGGCCGCTTCGGATTAAAAGAAGCTCTCGGGCACATAGACCGTATCGTTTTCCTCAAGCTGGACGTCCTTCTTTTTGCCCTTGAGGATGTCCTTGACGTTGACCTTGATCTCGATTTCCTTCCCGGCCGCGTCCTTGCGCTTGATGAGGACCGAGCCCTTGGCGGCCCTGTCCGTGAACCCGCCGGCCTGGGCGATGGCCTGGAGCAGGGTCGGCATGTTCGACTTCTTGACCTGGAGGGCGCCCGGGCTCTTGACCTGGCCGAACAAATAAATGACGACGGTCATATCGACCGGGACGTTGATGATATCGTCGGGCTCGATCAGGATATTGAACTTGGGATCGCCGCGCAGGATGAGATCGTCGATCGGGATATGATTGGAGACGCTCGACCCGTCCACGAGCTGGCGCATGACGATGATCTCCTTCGCCGCGTCGCGGGTCAATCCGCCCGCCTGGGACAGGATCTGGAGGAGCGTCTGGCGGCCGAGGAGCTCGTATGTCCCCGGCTTGCCGACGGCGCCCATGACCGAAACCCGCTTGCTCTGATACTCCTTGATAAAAATCGTGACCTGGGGGTTCTGAACATATTTCTCCTCGAGGAGCGTCGTCAGCTTCTTTTCGAGCTCGGATTTGGTCAGGCCCTCGACGGCGACCTCTTTCAGGAGCGGGAGCGTGATCTTTCCGTCCTCGGAGACGCGAACGGTCTTATTGAGTTCGTTGACTCCGAAGACGCTAATTTCGAGTAAATCCTTAGGCCCGATCTTATACTCAACGAAGTACTGGGTCGGAGGTTGGACCTGCTCCTGGGCTCGGAGCGGGAGAAAACCGGCGGCCAGGATAGCCGCCCCTATCAGGATAATGCCACTTTTTTTCATGATCTTGCTCCGTATATCATATCAGAATTCGTAGCTGAGGGAGCCGCCGATGAAAAACCGCTTGTAGTTTACGCCGGGATAGCTCGAGCTCCTGTCGGCGTAGTTTGCGGAAATCCCGAGGCCGATCGTCCGGAACAGCCTGAACATCAGGCCGACCGAGTGAAGATTCCCCCTGTCGTTTCTCTTAATATCTCTAACACCGCTCGAATCCCGATATGGGACGGGATTGGGATAATTCATCCGGTTCTGGTAAAAACTGTAATCGAGCCTTAAAAATTGCGATAAATAGAAGGACAAGCCCCCCCCGTACCTATGGTCCACGAAGAAGAAAATATCGCTCCAGTAGGAAAACACGGGATCCCGCGAATACTGAACCCTCAGGGTGATCCGTCCAAGGCGCATGTTCAATTCTGTATTGCCGAAAATCCCGGAGAACGAACGCTTCACGCTATTTCTGGGATGAAGCTCCTTGTACCCGAGCGAAAGCAGTCCCTGGATGCGGCCGGTCGGCGAAAACCGGATACCGCCGCTCGCCTGCCACGAATAAGAATCGCGCCAGGAGGCTACAGCTGACTTGAAACGGTATTCCGTATAGCCGGCCCTCAAGAAAAAGAACCTCACGGGCGAAAGGCTATAGTAGAGCTCGGCGTGAGCGCTCCTTTCTTCTCGGTCGAGTTCCTTGGCCAGGCCGTTCGAGGAGCCCTGCAGATCGAGGTTTTCGTGGGCGTATTGTCGAATGTCGGCCGAAATCCCCAGCGACGTCATGCGGGGCGTTTCGAAAAATATCTCCCCGTGATAGCCTCTGGAGGTGTTCTCAGTCAGGAGGTCGACCTCCCGGGACAGACTGCGGAAATGTTTCTGATAATCGTAGCTTCCGGAAAGGACGAACCGCCTTAACACGAGAATCCGGAAGCCGGGAGTGATGCTGTTCCCGAAAGCCCTGCGGCTTTTTTCCCGGTTATAGTACAAGTATTCGGGATTTTCCAGGAACGATAACAGCAGCGATCCCCCCAACACGACGTTGAACTTGACTTGGGGGGATAATGTCGCGCGGTAATCGCTAACAGGACCTTCTTGCGGGCTCTCCATATAGACATTATCGTCATAGCCGACGTCCTGTATCTGCAGTGCCGGAAAGATCAGGAGCGGCCCCAGCCTCCATCGGGCCCTTTCGCGGATCCCGGCCAGTTCGTTTTGGAAGGCCTGGTGATTCTGCCCTAAAAGAGGCAGGGCGCCCGCGACAATGCACAGGACGAGGACGGCCTGCTTCAAGAATCTCATCCGGCGATCTTTTTAGCCAGGAAGTAAGCCGCCGCAATCAACAATAACCAAGGCCAGACGGCGCCCCATCGGATGTCCTTGATGTTTTTCATTCCATAATCCTGATCGAATATTGCGGGAAATGCGCTTATGATGCCGAAGCGCTCAGTTGAGTTCCAAACTCTGGGGCCTCCGCCTGATCCATTGGCCGAGGAGCGAGAGGGGCAGCCTTTTGACCAAAGATAGAATGAGATCGCTGTGCCAGTCGAAATTCCCCTTTTCGCGCACGATCGGGATCATCCCGTCGTTTCGGGCCAGGTCGAAGAGACGTTCCAGCCTCCCGTCGGAGAGCCCGGCCAGGATTTTCCGGGCCGCCTCCCCGATCCGGATCTCGCGCCGGAGCAGCTTCCGCCATTCGACCTCGTAGGAAGCGAGCCCGCCCGCGGAATAGTCGCCCCGGGCGAGGGCGCGGCGGATAGCGTCCGCGGCGATTCGTGAGCAGAGGAGCCCGAAATAGATCCCGCCGCCCGTTGTGGTCTTGACCTGGCCGGCGGCCTCCCCCAGGACCAGGACCCGGTCGCCGAAGGTCCTCGACACGAGCCCCTGGGCGATGGCCTTGTATTTGGGCTCATGGTTCGAGGCATCGAATCCCGGCCAATTCAGAATCTCGAGCAGCCTGGCAAAACGGGTTTTGGCGTCGGCCGAGGTGACCAATCCGACACGGGCCCTTCCCGGAGCCGAGGGAACGACCCAGGCGAAACCGCCGGGCGCGACGTCCTTGCCGAAATAGATGGACGTGGCGCCCGCCAGGTCCGTCTCGACTTCCATCTGGACGCCGTAGAGGTACTCCCGAGCCGAGCCGAGGCCGAGTTTTTTCTGGAGCCCGTTGTGAATGCCGGTCGCTATGACGGCAAGGCGGGATTCGTACTCAACGGTCCCCCCTTCTCCGTCCTTGGCCACGACTCTGACTCGATCGCCGCCGGGCGCGATGTCCAAGACCTTGGTTTCAAGGGCGATCCGGACGCCGGCATCCTCGGCCTGTTCGGCCAGTGACCGGTCGAAACGGTATCTCTCGACAACGCTGGCAAACGAATGCGAATGGCGGTAAGGGAGAAACCTCCCTCCCGGAGAGACGAGCCTGACCTCCCGGATTTCGCCCACGATCGAATCGGACCTCAGGCCGAACTCCTCGAAAACCTTTTTTCCCACGATGCCCGTGCAGACAACGGATTCGCCGATTCCGCTTTTTCGCTCCAGGACGCGGACGTCCAATCCCTCCGCGGCCAGGGAGCGGGCCAAGGACAGACCGCTCGGCCCGCCGCCGACGATCAGAATATCGCTTTTATTCGTCATTATTCCGTTATGTCCGATGAAAAGCCCTTAGCCCGGCAGTCCGGATTATTATTGGCTATTCCTCCCGGGAAGTCAAATCCTCGACTCCCCGGCCTGAAGGCCGGGGCTGGAATTCTGGGGACATGAACCGAATCTCTTAGTTCGTCATCGTGTCCGGGAATTCTGGGGACATGAACCGAACTTCTTAGTTCGGTATCGTGTCCCCAGAATTCACACGGGTTCATACCTTTTTCTCCCGGGATTCCCACTTGCCGCGGAACGTGATCCAGAACGAGAGGAAGATCGTTTTGAGGTCGAGCCCGAATGACCGCGTCTCGATATACCGGAGGTCATACTCGAATTTCTTGATACGGGGAGCGTCGCCCGGAAGATAGACCTGGGCGAGCCCCGTCAGCCCCGGGCGGACCCGATGACGCTCTTCGTAGCCGGGAATTTCGCTGATGGCAAGGGAACTCCCGTCGCCGTGGACTTCCTTCTCCGCGGGCCGGAGGGCCCGGGGACCGACGAAACTCATATCGCCCTTGAAGATATTCCAGAGCTGGGGAAGCTCGTCCATGGCCGTCGCCCTCAGGATTCGCCCGACCTTGGTCACGCGAGGATCGTTCGCCACGGCCTGGATGGGCCCGGCTTCCTTCTCGGCGTCCTTGACCATGGACCGGAACTTGAAGGCCCTGAAAACGCGGCCGTCCTTCCCCACTCTCTCCTGGGTGTAGAAAACCGGGCCCCGGTCCTGAATCCAAACCAGGAATCCGAACAGGAGCCAAAGCGGCGAGGAGAGAAGGATCCCGAATGAAGACAGGGCGATGTCGAAGAGACGCTTGAGCCGAAGCCCCCATTCCCCTTTCCCGTTCGTCCCCAGGACGGTCAAAGCGGCCAGGACTCCAAAGGAATCGATCCCCCAGTCCAGCGGAGAGCCGCGCCGGTTGGGGACGAAGGACTGGAGGTACTCATCGAGAAACCCGAACGGCACTGCGATCGCGGCCGCCTGGGCGGCCCAGCGGAAATTCCAGCGCCTGGTTCGGTCTTCCCGAAAAGCCCGATAGAGGAGGTAAGCGAGGATCGCGTATTCGATGAAGTGCATTGTCTTACGGATGACGATATAAATCATCCCGAGTGTATCGAAGCTGATTCCAGGGAAAATTTTAGGCCCGAGCCGGTAAATGAACTGGTATAGCCATGGACTGGAGAAAGTCTTGTTCCCGACCGGAAACATGAAGGCCATCCACAGAATCGCGGGGATCCAGTACTTGATAATTTTTATCACTGTAATCTCTCAGAGAGAAGCCATCAGCCTCTCGAATCGATCGAGGATCATGTCCTTGGCGAAATGCTCCACGACATGGCGCCTGCCGTTATCGCCCTGCGCGCGGCGCGCTTGGGGCGAAGATTTGAGGGTTCTCAGGGCGGCCGCGATCGCGCTGGGATCGTCGGGGGGAGCGCAGACCCCGCATTCCGTCTCCCGGATGATAAGGGCGACCTCGGAATCCTCGACGGCAAGGCCCAGGATGGGGCGCCCCGCGGCCATGAAGGTGTAGAGCTTGGAGGGTACGGACAGGTGGGATTTTTCCTTGTCGAGCGGGACAAGGAGAACGTCGGCCGCGCTGAGGGAGAGAGGGAGGTCTTTGTAGGGTTGGAAGGGAAGGAAGCGGACGTTGACAAGGCCGAGGCCGCGCGCCCGCGCCTCGAGGTCCGGTTTGTTGGTCCCTTCCCCTACCAGGACGATCAGAATATCGGGATCGTCCTTGAGCAGGGCGGCCGCCTCCAGGACCCGCCCCAAGGCCATATTGCTGCTGATGGAGATCGTGCCGGAGTACATGGCGATAAATTTGGATTCGAAACCGTGCTTACGGGCAACCGGATTGTCCTTGGGATGCGGCTTGAGAAGATCGGTATCGACCCAGTTGGGAATGACCTCGAGCTTCTTGGGATCGACTCCTTTGGCTAGGAGGTTGGATTTGAATCCGTCGCTGATGACCGCGATCCGGTCGGCCCGATCATAGATCCAACGCTCGAAGCGGAGGGCGAGCCTGATCAGGAATCCATGCTTGAGGATCCCGGACTCGATCGATAGATCGGGATGGATGTCCTGGACGTTGAGAAGGACCTTGCCGCCTTTGAGCTTCGCGGCCAGCCAGCCCATGACACCGAGCTGGACGGGCGGAGTCCTCAGGAAAACGACCTGTCCCCGTTTAAAGGTAAGCATATGGGCCAAGGTCCAAAGGGTGTAAGCGTTCCAGGCCATCAGTCGCCTGAACGGCTTGGGATTCGCGTTGGTCCGGAAGCGATGGACAGCGAAGCAGTCCTTTCGTTCCATGGAATGGATCGTCCGCCGGAAACGGCCTCCCCTTTCCCGGGGGATCGTCGCGACGACCTCGACTTCGTGGCCCCTGGCGGCGAGGCCCGAGGCCAATTCGTTCATGAGGATGGGCGCGCTCCCAAAGTCCGGGAGGAAGTACATGGTGTGGATGGAGATTTTCATGAATGGGAATTTGTTGGGGCGTTCTTTTCAGCCCAAAGACAAATAAATGCTATGAGGGGAATGAGTAGTAAAAGATCAACACCGTAATATGCGGCGGTTGATTCAAACAAGCCTCGCGACGTCATGAATCCTATAATCATCACAGACTCCATAATTAACAACTTATCTTTCCCTTGGATTTCTTTTGCCTTCGCAATAATGCGTGTCTTAATGATTAAAAACCATAAAGAAAAGAATGCGGCAACAAAAAATATTGTACCAATTATCCCCGATTGAATCATGGCATGAAGAAAAGAATTATGCATATGCTCACTTTGCAGAAGAAGTCGATCGGCATGAAATCCCCATCCAAAGAAAGGAGACTGTTTGATGAGATTGATAGCACTTTGCCAGGCCCCTTCTCGACCCGAGAGATCTACAAGCTTATCTAAGCTTCCTCTCGCCCTCCACTTATAGCCCGAGATCCATAATACATAGGAAGTAATAGGACCGGCAAAGAGAAGCCGCCAATCAATTCTTCTCATCAGAACAAACAGGACGCTGGCAACAGCCAAGCCTAAAAGAGCCGTTCTTGATTGGGTCCGCGCCAACACATAGAGAGCGGGGACGAGAATAAGCAACCACAAGAACTTTTTTTTGCCTTCCTGGTATAAAAACCTCGTTGCTGAGACAATGATGGATATAAGAGCGTAGCGGCCCACACCATTTGAAATGACCTGTCCTAAATTAAAGGGCAAAGCATACATCCTGTCATGGGCTATGCTGATATCTCCGCCGCGCATGACATCAGGGACCAAGGATAAAGTTAATAAAATAAATACTCCATAATTGATATAGATTATCCGTTTTAAAGATGTCATCGGATCAAATGCGCTAAGCGTTATCCACATGACAAAGAACGGCGACAAATACATCATTGCCCAATAAATAGATTTCATAGCTACAGGAGAAAATATAATTGATACCGTGAAGCCAATCAGCCAATATAACATGAAGAATCGAATCGGGCTTCTACTAAAAGGAAAACGAGGTCGTTGCATCATGATCCAAATTAATATTATATAAACTGCAAAAATTGGAAAAATCGCTCGAAATCCTTGGAAAAAGGCAAAAGGATCTGAGAACATTTTGGATGCCTTGAGATTGTAGTCGCCCGTGAACATCCCCCCCCAAACAAGTAACCAAAGAAATGATATAAAATACATTAAATCCTCAAGATTCAATTCATTAATAATTGGACTTCAATCATGAAAGCGCCTGCTTGTATATAAATTCTAGCTTCTCCCCAAGGCGATCCAATAAGTAATAATCTTTTGCACGTTGAAGCGCTGCTTTTCCCAGGCTAAGACGGAGATTACTATCTAGATATAGTCTTTCCAATGCAGTCACTATATCTGCAAGAATCTGATCATAAGCTGAAGGGATAATTTTTATTCCCCATTCAGGCTGAATATGAAAAGCAGGCCCTCCTGTGGCCAGACCAATAACGGGTTTTCCATTGGCCATAGCTTCTACAATTACAGCACCCCCTCCTTCCCTAAAACTCGGGAAAAGAAAAACATCGCAATAATTCATTCGTCGCATAACCTCGTTTCGGGGAAGCCAGGGGCTGAAAATAACACGTTTGTCCACTTTCAGTTGCTTCGTCAACGACTTGAGTCTTGATTCTTCGATTCCATCTCCAATGATTTCGAAGATCGACTGAGGATATTTCTTTGAAAACTCCGCGTAGGCTTTAATCGCCAAGCCAAATCCTTTAAGGGGCCGCAACCTTCCTACAGACAGAATACGAAAAAGATCATTCTTAGTAACTGGAGTATTGGACTCTACAATATTTTCTTTAGATATGCTATTGACCGGAAACATGTGGACTTTCCAGCGCAATTCAGCGGGGACCTTATCTCTTGTTTCATAATTACAGACGAGGATAGCTTTCGCTTTTTTCTGGCACAACCGGCGAGATAATAAGACATTCCGACCAAACCATTGGGCCGAGAATCGAAGGATGTCGCCGAGCCGCTGTGATAGAGTATATTCCCTTAGGAGGGCCTTTGGCGTTTTATGCCCGCCCCCAATCGGCCCCCATATAAAAGGGACTAGCAGGAAAGCCCCTATGAAACTAGGCATCCAATCATTGGCGAAAGTAATGTGATGCGCCAAATCAAAATGGATGTAGCCATGAAGCTTCCGGGCCCGATGATAGGCTAATATTTGCCAGAGATAGTAATATAGATGATTGGAAATCTGATTGTTCCAAAGCCATTCGGGCCATCCGCGAAAATCACAGTATACAAACGTGACCCTACTCATACTGTGGCCATTTAAAGCTCGTTCAATGCCCTTCTTATTACGGGCCTGAGTGATCGCCCAAACATCATGGGATCGCGCGATCTGGCTGATGAGATTCCAGCCAAGAATGGCTTCTCCATCAGCCATTTTTCTGTCTTCATCTGTACAACTCTCTGTCGTAGGTGGATAACACGCGAAAGCGGAAACTAATACTTTCATGACTTCACTCTTTATTTCATCTTTCCCATCTTAACTTATCTAGGGGCCGCTTAATCAGGTTAAAAACTTCATATACCTCAGAAAAGAATCCAGAAATATAAAATCGAAATGACTTTATATCGACTCCAGGAAGGATTCTCCCCAGCTCGAAGCGGTTCGCCCTTGAGTCCACTAATTGTGGGAACGTCGTAAAGGCCCCCTGATACCCGGCCGCTTTCACGGCTTGGAGTATATCATCATTGTATCGGCCGTTTGGATAAGAAAAGAACTTGATCTCCTGCTGTAGGCCTTCTTCCAAAACTTTTTTTGATTCCGAGATTTCCCTTTTCATGTCATTTGTCGAAATAGCCGACAAAATCATATGAGTTACGGCGTGAGAGCCTATCTTGATGCCCTCCCTGTTTATTTCCCTGACATCGTCCCAATTCAACATCATTAAGCGGCCGAGCTCAGCGGGGATTTCGACATGGGAAAGTTCCCGTATTTCAGACA
>Ga0315274_10001179_pt1 | contig 40577 bp, 40 predicted proteins | sample YL17G02_20_MG_FD_203700 | JGI IMG/M metagenome (GOLD analysis project Ga0315274, IMG submission 203700) | Sediment microbial communities from Yellowstone Lake, YNP, Wyoming, USA - YL17G02_20 | ecosystem: Environmental > Aquatic > Freshwater > Lake > Sediment | place: USA: Wyoming | collected...
TTGTGTAGGAAACGGCTGCACCTTGAGACTAGCCTGCCCTTCGCGGCTTTTTCACGGCCGACTTGGCCGCCTTTCTGACATTAATGATCTGCAGCTCAATCACTCGACCTTCAGCATCTTCGGAAAACAGAACACCATCCTTCAAATAGCTCCGAGCCTCAATCCCCGGAGCGAGCTTGATCGAGGCAAAATCAAACTCCTCATCAATCGACACAACGGGGAATTGCTGCGCCTTAGCGGAGGGGTCTCGCTTACTTTTAGTCACTTTAGGCGAAAGTTTACCAGGACGGTCAATACGACCCATAAGCCCTTTTCCTTTCTCTCCAGCAGCACAGCCGCGACTAGATTATCTTGTCGCTCCGCGAAAGATTTGGCGAACAGCCACTTTGGACCTTGCGCAACGGCAACATCTGGTTCTTCAATCAACAGTCCGACGGTATCAACCGCAATGCCTCGCTCTATCATGCGAGCCGCGGCATGAGGCGAAAAGACCCATCGGCCTACAGTTGGTCTATGCACGCGGCACCCATGAATTCGATCACGTGTTCAAGACATAACGGACACCATCCACTATAGCACTGAGCCAGCCGCGCGTACCGTGCGAAGCACCACGCAACTACAAACCCAAAAATTTACGGCGCTCAAAGCAGCCAAAGAAAAAACCTACCAGCATCCCCTATTAAAAAAGGAGACTGGTAGGCCTGCCCGGACTCGAACCGGGGACCTCTACCTTATCAGGGTAGCGCTCTAACCAACTGAGCTACAGACCTATAGAGGGGGGTTTATATGTGCGTCCCCTGCTCAAGTCAATCGCTAGTTCACGAAATAATGGCCGCCAGGGCCCCCTAGAATCAGGCCTCGGCCAGCTCACCAAGGTCCATATCCCACCCATGATATTGCTTCAATTTGCGCTGCAAGGTCCTGATGCCGATGCCTAAGACCCGAGCCGCCCGAGTCCGATTGAAGTTCTGGCGCTGTAAGGTCTGCAAGATCACCACCCGTTCAATGTCGGCCAGTTTCATCCCGGACTTAAAATTGACCGGTGGCTCGTGCTGGCTCTGGCTCAAGTAGTCTTGCTGATAGGCGGCATTCATCATGACGTGGTTTCCTCCCGTGTATGGTCCTACCGACCAACTGCAAGCAAGGTGCCACCTGCCGCAGGCGCGCGATAAAAATCGCAACCATATGATATAAAACAAAAAACAGCTGCCCCCTCGCGAGTCGCTAGGGGGCAGCCTGGTCACAAAAGTAAACCGCTTTACGCCAAAGTGGAGTAGTTTGGAGGCACTTTTGCGTCCTTCGTGGTGGTCACTTAAACGAATCCCGTCTCACTAACTGCGCAGCAGCGCCAGCGCTTGCTCCGGAGCCGTATTAGCCTGAGCCAGGACCGACAGACCTGCTTGCTGCAGGATCTTGTTCTGGGTAAATGCCGCGGTCTCTTCAGCAAAATCAACATCGCGGATGCGGCTATTAGCCGACTTGAGGTTCTCGATCTGAACACCGAGGTTGTTGATCGTCGAGGTCAAGCGGCTCTGCTGGGCGCCCAGGAACGACCGGTTGGAAGCGATCGTGTCCAAGGCCTTATCGATCGTGGTTAACTTCTCGGCGGCGGTGTCGCGAGAGAAGGCATCCTCAGGATTGACTGGGCCAATCTCGGCCTCCATGCCCAGGCCAAGGCTTTCGACGTTGACCTTGAGGTTCTCGACACCGATGCGGATGGTGTCGGTGTTTGGCTTTAAGCCGTCGCCTGAGCCGACGTGGATGGTAAACATCGACTCGTCAGGCAGAGCGTCGGAGCCTCCAAGCAGCGGAATGCCGTTGAAGTTGGAGGTGTTGGAGATCCTTTGGATTTCATCCACCAACTGCACGTATTCACGGTTGGTGTAGGAGCGCTCCTTGTTACCGATGGTGTCGGAGGCCGACTGCGTCGCTAGTTCGCGCAGGCGCACCAAGATGTTGGACACCTCGTTGAAGCTACCCTCGGCCACCTGCACGAGTGAGACCCCGTCGTTGGCGTTGCGCTTGGCTTGATCCAAGCTGCGGATGTTGGACTTCATACTCTCGGAGATCGCGAGTCCTGCGGCATCGTCGGCGGCTTTGTTGATCCGGTAGCCGCTTGACAGCTTGGCGATGTTCTCCTGGCTGGCCGAGTTGGACAGGCCGAGATTGCGCTGAGCATTGAGCGAAGCGACATTTGTTTTAATCCTGAGTCCCATGCAACATTCTCCTTAGTATAAGTCCAAGTGACACTCACAATGCAAGCATCGACAATTGGCGGCCATAGTTTAGGATAATTTTTTATGCATTTAACAAAGTATTGTCGTAGATTATTGCAAATTATTGGTTATTGTATAAATCTTTATGTTTGGCAAAATGCGCAAAAGAAGCTCGAACGCCCTCCTTGGCGGATTTGCCGGATCTCACCGCCGCAGCGCAAGCACGGTTCACCAGCTCGGTCGTAGACATTTAACGAAACGGCAAAATAGCCGGGAAGTCCGTCGGGAGTCCGAAAGTCGCGCAGCGTGGTGCCCCCAGCGGTGATGGCGGCCTCGAGGGTCAGCTTGATTTGCTCGCCAAGTTTGTCATACCGCTGCCTTGAGACCGCACCGGCCTTGCGTTTTGGATGGATTCCAGCACGAAACAGCGATTCACTCGCGTAGATATTACCAACCCCTACGACCTGCTGAGCATCCATGATGAATTGCTTCACCGCAGTCGCCTTGTGCCGACTTTGACGAAACAGGTGCTCGCCTAAATCGACACAATCAAGCGGTTCGGGCCCAAGATGCTCGAAATAGGCATTGCGCTCGACGGCGTGACCCTCAAAGCAGTCGATCCGGCCAAAGCGCCGCGGATCGACAAAATGCAGATAGGTACGGCCACCTCGGCCCTGCACCTTAAACACCGCATGCGTATGGGGCACATCAGGCTTGGCACTGTCCTTTTCCAAGATCTGGCCGGTCATCCCTAGGTGAAACACACCGGTGCCTTTGGCCGAACGAATCAGCATATACTTGGAGCGACGAAACACCTGTTCGATGAGCTGTCCCTCGAACAACTGGCGAAACTGCGCTATGGGGATGGGCGAGCGCAGATCGGCGCGGAGAAATTCGGCGGTTTCCAACCGTGCGCCTTCCAACACTAAGCGCACCGCACGGGTCAGGCATTCGACTTCAGGCAATTCGGGCATGACGAGACCTCCAGGGACTCTTGTTATCACCCCCGAGGCGACGAGCGCCACTGCGTGCTTTACTCTAGCGGTATAGCCTTCAACACGATGCGGCGATTGGCTTCGATATAACCTGGCGCCAGCGACTGATCAGCAGGCTCGGCCTCGCCGTAGCCGACGGCGACGACCCGTTTTGGATCAAAGCCCAGCTCGTCGATGAGGTACTGGCGCACCGTCATCGCGCGCTGGTAAGACTCCACTTGGTTGGCGTTGGCTGGGCCATTGTGGTCGGTGTAGCCCTCGATCATCAGCATCGATAAGCGAGTCGCGGCGAACTCCTTGGTCGCGGCCTTAAGCTGCGTCAAACCCTCGACCTTCAGTTCGAAGGTGGACGGAGTACTCTTTGGATCAGAAAATAGATCGCTGTAGCTGAGGCTGATGGTCGGCATGAGGGCCTGACGCCGCTCCAGCTTGAGCTGTTCAGGCACGGCCAAATCACCGCCCATGAGTCCAGGAAACTTCGGAAAAATGGCTGAGGCCAAGGGCGAGCCCTGAGTTTCCACCGCGGCGACCGTCAGCTCATCTTGGACCTCGACGGCTTTTAGCCGGCCCGTCTGAACCCACAGGATATGGTTCCCACCGGCCCCACCAGGACCGGACATGCGGTAGGTTTTAAACACCTCGCCTTTAACCAACCCCTGCTGCACGCCGCCGGCTAAGAGCACAAGAGCGTCACCTTTACCGCCATCGATCAATTGCAGCACCTTAAATACCTTGGGGGCCTCAGGCTTGCTCAGAGCGCGCCAAGTCGGGCTGAGCTCGCCAGCGAGCGCTTGCGTGCTTAGGGTCAAAAAGGTGAGAAAAGCCAGAAGGACGCGGTCCATTCCATAAACTCCATGTACAAATAAAAGGCTTCTGACTTATGAATCGGACGGGAGCGTAAAAACTTTAGACACGAGGCTCCACCCATGCAGGCGATACTTGAAGCCTTACTCAGCCATAAACCCCTGACCTCTGAAGACACCCAGGGCCTTTTTCGCTCCATGCTAAACGGCGAATTAGCCGACGTTCAGGTCGGAGCCATACTGGCGGCATGGCGGCTACGTGGCGAAGGCGTCGATGAACTCTACGCCGGTGCGACCGTGCTCAGGTCCCAGGCCACCACGGTGACCCTGCCGCCAGACCTTAGACCCCTGATCGACAATTGCGGCACCGGTGGCGACGGTTCGCACAGCTTCAACATCTCGACTGCTGCAGCCATCGTTGCCGCCTCGGCTGGAGCGCGGGTGGCCAAGCATGGCAACCGCAGTGTCAGCAGCAAATGCGGTTCCGCAGACCTGCTCTTTGCCGCCGGCTTACCCCTTGGCCTGACTCCTGAGGCTGCGGCACAACTCCTGTCATCAACGGGCTTTACCTTCTTCTTCGCGCCGAATTACCATCCTTCCCTGGCCCGCGTCGCATCGGCCAGGCAGCAGCTCAAGGTGCGCACGGTCTTCAACCTGCTTGGACCGCTCGCCAACCCCATCGCACCGGACATGCAGCTGGTCGGCGTCGGCTCGGCTGCTTACCTGCGGCCCATGGCCGAAGCGTTGGGGCGGCTGGGCACCAAGCGAGCTTTGGTGGTTCATGCCCGCGACGGACTTGACGAGATCAGCTGCGCGGCAGTGACCGACGCCTTGCTAGTTCAAGATGGCCTGATCTCGACCCTGCTCATAGACCCCGTCGCCCTAGGCTCCCACGCCCCCCTGAGCGCCATTGCCGGCGGTGACGCTGGCCACAACCTGAGCATCCTGGGTCGCCTGCTCGACGGCAACGCCCCAGGGGTCGCAGCAGCCGTCGCCCTCAATGCCGGGGCCGTGCTGTGGCTGGCGGATGTGGTGCCAAGCCTAGAGGCAGGAGTGGCATTGGCACACCGTCAGATCTCAAGTAAGGTGGCGCGCGACTACTTTGCGTCTTGGTTGAGGAGCGCCTGCGCCCTCGCCCCATGAGGTGTCCCTTGTCTGATATCCTAGCTGCCATTATCGCCGACAAGCACCTTGAGGTCGCCGCCGCAGAACGCCGGCGCCCGCTAGCCGAGGTCGAGCAACAAGCCCGCCTTGCGCCCAGTGCCCGCGATTTCTTTGCCGCACTAGATGACCCTTCAACGCCGCGGATCATCGCTGAATGCAAATGCAAATCGCCAAGTCGCGGGCTTTTTCTCGACCCTTACGATCCCGTAGCTTTGGCAAAAGCCTACGAGCGTGGTGGCGCCGCCGCCATCTCGGTGCTTACGGACAGCAAGTACTTCGGCGGTCAACTGGCGCACTTAACAGCCGTGCGCCAAGCCGTTACCATCCCGGTCTTACGCAAAGACTTTATCGTCAGCGCCTATCAGATCTATGAGGCCAGGGCAGCTGGAGCCGATGCTTTTCTCCTCATATCCGGTGTGCTCAGCGCCGCCGAGCTTGAGCCCTTGATTCACCTTGGCCGGCGCCTCGGCATGGAGCCGCTCATCGAAAGCCACAGTGAGGCAGAACTAACAGCCGCCATCACCACCACGGGGCATATCCTCGGGGTGAACAATCGCGACCTAAAGACCTTCGGCATCGATTTGGCGATATCCCGCTCCCTCGTGGCGCTCGGCCAAGCCAAAAGTCCGACACCGATCATGGTCTGCGAATCCGGTATCAAGACGGCAGCGGACATTGAGCTGATGCAGGGCGTCGGGTATAACGTGTTTCTCGTCGGCGAAGCCCTAGTGACGCACCCAGATCCTGAAGCGGCCGTCCGCGCCCTGATCACTCCTAAGCGCTGACTTGAGCCAATCCGACCTTCGTTAAAATTTGTTTATGAGGTTGCCTTGACAAAGACCACCGAGACCAGCTCCACCGACCTTTACAAACAAGCCGGCGTTGACGTGGACAAAGGCGATCGCCTCGTCGACTGGCTGCAGCAGGAAGGTGGCGCTCCTAAGACCACCCGTCACGGTGCCGTGGTGTCTGGCATCGGCGGCTTTGCTGCGTTGTTTCGGCCCAATTTCAAGGGACTTGCCGACCCACTACTGGTTACCAGCACCGATGGTGTCGGCACTAAAGTGCTGCTCGGCATTGACAGCGGCATGGTTCAGGGCCTTGGCATTGATTTGGTTGCCATGTGCGTCAATGACCTCTACACGGTCGGCGGTCGCCCGATGTTTTTTCTCGACTACTACGCCACCGGAGCCCTCGACGAGGGCCAATTCAAAAGCGTTTTAGCGGGCATTAAACAAGGCTGCGCCCAATGCGACGCCCTGCTGCTGGGCGGCGAAACCGCCGAAATGCCAGGACTCTATGCGAAAGGACACTTTGATCTCGCCGGCTTTGTCGTCGGTGCCGTCGATGGTGAGGCCATGCTGGGACCAAAGCATGTCAGAGTCGGAGACCGACTTTTCGCCCTCGCTAGCAGCGGCCTCCACAGCAACGGCTACTCTTTGGTCCGTCACTGGCTTAAAGGTAGCGTTAAGACAGACCCTGAATTACTGGCCCATCTGATGCAACCAACACGGATTTATCACGAGCTGCCCGAGCTTGTGGATAAGCTGGGTATAAAGTCCATCCATGCCGTGGCCAATATCACCGGTGGGGGTATCTCAGGCAACCTACCCCGCGTCATGCCTGTAGATACCGAAGCGCATATAAACATGGCGGATTTACCTACTCCTGCATGGCTGCGCGCGTTCCTTAAGTCGCAGCAAACGACGCCCCACGCCCAAGAAGGGGTCTTTAACCTCGGCTGCGGCATGATTGCGATCGTCGCTGCCGAAGCCGCCACGGCATTCGCCGCAGCCTCCGCCGCTATGCATCTAGACGTCCACCCGATCGGCGACGTCCGCCACGGGCAAGGCGAAGCCAAAGTCGTATTTTACTAGGAGAGCTTGCGATGTCGAGTCTGACGCCCCTGCCGTTCACCAGGCCCAAGCACATCCTCAGCGCGCGGCAATTTGGCCGGCCTTTTCTCGACTATATGTACGAGCTGATCAATCAAATCCGCAAGTTTGATAAGACTAAAGATGGCCTCATGTACCTGCAGAGCCTGCTGGCTCATCGCCGCGCCATGCTGTATTTCACCCAACCCTCGACGCGGACATTCTTAAGTTTCCAGGCCGCGTGCCACATCCTTGGCATCAAGCCAGCCGAGATTAGAGACCCATCAACCAGTTCCGAGCGCAAAGGTGAGTCGCTCGAGGATTCGCTGCGTACCTTCGCGAGCTATGTCGACCTCATCGTCATGCGGTCTCCGACAGCCGGCCTATCCGACCGCATTGCGACCTTGCTCGACGAAACACCGCGCCCGGTTCCGATCATCAACGCCGGTAGCGGACCCGACGAGCACCCGACTCAGGCACTCTTGGATATCTACACGCTGCAGCGCAGCTTTCGCTCATCATCTGGCATCGAGGGTAAGACGATCTGCATGGTCGGCGATCTAAAGCGCGGCCGCACCGTTCGCTCCCTCAGCCATCTGCTAACGAACTACCCCGGCGTGCGACTGATCTTTTGTTCGCCTCAGGCCTTTCGCATCGAAGACGATTTGCGCCAGTTTCTGCGCAGTGGCGGCGTCCAGTTCGAGGAAACCCCTGACTTCCATCAAGCGATCGCTGCGGCCGATGCGATTTATATGACGCGCGTTCAGGATGAATACGATGTCCAAGGTTCCGTCAAAGTGGACTACCAAGCCTACTGCCTTAGGTATGAGCACCTGGAACGCCTCAAGTCCCACTGCGTGATCATGCACCCCTTGCCACGGCGAGACGAACTCGACCCGGCGATCGATGCCGATCCTCGCGCCAAGTACTGGCGCCAGGAACGCAACGGCATGTGGACACGCGTCGCATTAATTACCATCTTAATGGGCGTGGACAACCACATCGTATTACCCACGCTTTAATCGTCTCCATGCAGAAAGGTCCCAGGCGTATGACTTCTAATACGAGCTTGAAACTAGCCGCCATTAGTATGACCACCAGCGCCGACAAAGCGCGCAATGTCGACGAGGCCGAACGCCTTGTCCGCGACGCGGCCAAGCTCGGTGCCGACTGGGTGCAGCTGCCCGAGATGTTTCCTTTTATGGGCGACTATGCCTACAACTACGAGATGGCCGAGCTTGAAGGCGGCCCCCTGTATCAACGCCTCGCTGGATGGGCTAAGGAGTTGAAGATCGTGCTGTTTGCCGGCACGGTCGGCGAACGACCTAAGCCTGACGAGCCACTCGACTTCGAAACCAAAAACGCCATCGGCCAAAAGAAGGTCTTTAACACCTCCTACGTCTTTGGCCGAGACGGCGAGCTTTTGGCAAAATATCGCAAGATCCATCTGTTCAATCTGAACGGCGAGGACGGTAGACCGCGGTATGCAGAAAGCGACGGCTTCATTCCAGGCGAAGAACCAGTCAGCCTGGTCGTCGACGGCCTGAAGGTCGCGCTATCGATCTGCTACGACCTGCGCTTTCCGGCTTTGTATCAACTGCTGTCAAAGTCCGGAGATCCAGACGTCATCACCGTCCCTTCAGCTTTTACCAAGGGCACTGGGCTGGCCCACTGGGAGCTGCTGCTACGAGCCAGGGCTGTTGAACACCAATCCTACGTGTTTGCTGCCAACCAGACTGGGGTCCACTCCCCCGGCAAAGAATCGTTTGGTCATGCCCTCATCATTGACCCCTGGGGCAGCGTCCTTGCAGACAGTGGCGACCAGCCTGGGGTAGCACTGGCGACCCTGTCGGGAGCCGCGCTTAAGGATGTGCGGTCGCGCCTGCCGGCATTGGCCAACAGACGCCCTGAGGTCTACCGCGGCAACTAGTGCCAGAAGCCCTCTGGGCCGCTCAGCGGTGCTCGGCGCCGTGGCCTAAATATTTTCCCACACCTGCCGACAACATAGAGTCACCGGTTGATTTACCGCCAGACTCTGTCGTCAGCAAAGGGAACTAGTCGATGTCCGATCAAAGCCAACCGAAACTGGAAATGCTCGAGCGAGCCGTCCTTGAACTCGGAACCGAGCTCTACAATTTAAAAGCTGGGGTGGCAAAGAATCAGGCGGCACACGACCAGTTTGTCAAAGTCATCCGCGGACTAAAACAGCTTTTGGACGAAAAAGGCTTGATCACTGGCGAGGATTTCGATGCCGCCGTCGAGCTTGGTCAGGCCATCGAGACCTTCGCTTCGCACGCCGAACATAGCCTTTACCAAGAAATGGAAAAGGTGAAGAAGACGGGTCACTGAAGGTTCTTAAGCCGGTCGCCATCGGCCCGTATCGGGTGAGGGGGATAAAAACCATGCGCCACCAGACCATGTGGACCATTGCCGTCGTGCTCTTTTGCCGCTCGGCAGGCACTTTGGCTGCGCCAGCCGTTGCAAAAGCGGCGGCGCTAGCCCCGAAGGCCGCTGCGGCAAGTCCCTACGAACTTCGCTACCGCCTCGAGCAAAATGGGACGCAGCCACTTCATACGTTTATTCTCAAGTGGACCGGTCCTAGTAGCAACCTACAAACCATTGACGTGATGCTTACCGATTCCAGCCACGTCCTCCAGACGATCAATGTCCCCCAAGACCGGGTTCACCTGGTATGGCAGGAGATTGGCTCCACCCCAGGAGCCACCAAGGACCGCATCGTCGACTTGATCGACTGTAACTTCGATAAATTCGCCGACCTAAGACTCCTCAAATCCTGGCCCTATCAGGTCGGCGACAAATCCTACATGGTTTGGTTATACAACGACAAATCAAACAGGTACGAGCTATCCGAAGCCCTGAGTGCACTGCCGACGCCGTCAGTCGACCCTAAGGCGAAGCGCATCACCTCGACCAAACTGACGGGATTTGCCGGAGGCGAGTTTGAGCAGAGCATCTTCACCCTGGACGGGTCGGGCGAGTCGACCAAGCTAATCCTCCAGGTCATGATTGTTCAGACCACGCTCGATCCGCAACATCTGAACTTTCAGCAAGAAATCCGCCAAAGAGAAGGCGACGGGCTGCAGCGCATTTGCCAGCTGCGCCTGCCCGCCGAGGGTAAGCCAAAGAGACTCTGGGGGACAAAATCAGCGTGTGAGCCCTTTATGGTCAAGGCAGCGCCTACGCCCCCGCCGAAAAAGCCCAGCGAAGCGTTTGATAGTGACGAGTCTAAGGACTCCGACAACTCGGAGGACGAGCCCACTGACGATGTAGCAACGGACAATGTGGCTACGACGAAAGAGCCCTCGCAGAAAGCTGCGAAGGAACCCGCGAAAAACCCCGCAAGCAAAGTGCTAAAAACCAAGCTTAAGGCTGAGTGACATTCACCCCATCCTTGCCCGGCCACAGCCGCTTGAGCCAATGCTAGACGCTAAATCGTGCGCTTATCCAGCCCGTATTTTTCAACCTTCATGATCAAGCCCGCCCGACTGATACCCAACTCTTTGGCCAGCTTGGATTTGTTCCAACGAGTCCGTTCCAGCCCTTCAAAGATCATCTGCTTTTCCAGCTCTTCCAGGGCATCTTTAAGGCGTCCACTGACGCGGTATCCAGGATATTTGTTTTTAGCGTTATCCTGAATATGTTGACTCAATAGGTCTGGCAGAATGTCTGGCTCACTTCCAACCAGTACGCAGCAACGCTCGATCTCGTTTTCCAGCTCGCGCACATTGCCTGGCCAATCATGATTGATCAAGCGCTCAAGTGTCGAGTGATTGATCGTCTTTTCCTGATTGCGCTCCTTGTTGAACTTGGTGAGAAAGTGGTCGGTCAGCAGCGGAATATCTTCCTTACGCTCCCGAAGCGGTGGAACCGTCAGATTGATCACCTTGAGGCGGTAATAAAGATCTTCGCGAAACATCCCCTCTTTGACCATCTTCTGCAGTTCACGATTGGTTGCAGCGAGGATCCGCACGCTGACCCGCTTGGTCGCGGTAGCGCCCACCGGCGTGAAGGTCCCTTCTTGCAAGACGCGCAGCATCTTGACCTGCATCGACATCGAGGTTTCACCGATCTCATCAAGAAACAACGTGCCGCCGTCGGCTTCTTCAAATAGTCCCTTCTTGTCGCGAATGGCCCCGGTAAAGGCGCCCTTCATATGACCAAACAATTCGCTCTCGAGTAGATTTTCGTTAAAAGCACCGCAGTTTACCACGACAAACTTCTTGTCTTTGCGCCTGGAATTATAGTGCAGGGCTTTGGCGATCAGCTCTTTACCGGTACCGTTTTCGCCATTGATCAAGACGGTGGCCTCGGAGTCGCAAACGCGGTCGAGCAGTCTATAGAGATCTTGCATCGGCGCGGATTTACCGATCATGCGGTCAAAGCCGTAGCGAGTCCCAAGTTCCTTGCTTAATTCGCCGACCTTTTCTCTCTCTTCGGACACGCGCTTTTGTGAGACGATGATCTCTTCGACCACCATCTCAATGAGTTCAGTCAAGTAGGCGATTTCCTTTTCCGACAACACCGGCAGCGAGTCGACGTGTGCATTGAGTTCGGCAGCCCGGCCGGTAAAGGAGCGTTCTAGGTAGGCCTTGATGCGTACTTTTTGTTCCTCCGCGCTGTCGGCTACGAGAAAGCCGTCGCCAAAGACGCAGCCCATATATTTGCCTTCGACCCGGATCGGCACCGTCAACGTTGAGAATCCCGCGTGGCAACGCGACAAGCGCGCGTCGTTGCTCCGTGTGGTGTCGACAACGGTCTGCCTCGCTGTGCCACGACAAGACTCAAAGCCCTTGGCGTCGCTAATCACCGCCTTGCAGATGGGGTTAAGCGGGTTGAAGAACTTGCCGTCCGGCACCCCCCTGAGCAGCCCCTTGGTATCGGTAAAGTTGATCTGAATCTTCCACCACTTGCCAACAAGCTCGCGCAGCCGCCTAATGACGTGCAATTTGTCGAACTCGCTCCAGCGCACTTTGTCAGTCATCGGTAACTCCTAAATGACTGTTTTGCCTAGGTATGACTCTGACCAGCAGACACTCTGGCCACAATCAACACACCTATCGGCAAATGTGCGTAGATTCTTTACAGGTTAAATACCGCATCATTCCAGCCCGTTGGACCTAGGGCGCTGGAATTCTAGACGATTTGCCTGGGAGCATTAATTATTATCAGTTGCTTTGACACCTTTGGGCAGAGCAAAAGTCGCCTCCGGGATGGCGGCATGGGCAGGGTTTTTAAACTCATGAGTCAGGGAGTTTTTATTTTTCAGCACCATCTTTAGATATGATACGAACTGCTCCTTCTGGGCGAAGTGCAGTTCAATGCTACTCACATCTCCGGCCACCTTTGGCTTTAACTGGACTTTGATCAAGTCCCCGTCTTCATCGGCCTTGACCACATCGTAGCGCTTAAGCAGCGAATCGAAATTCAGGATCAGGTCAATCATCTGATTGAGTTCGTGGGACTGCTGGTCATTGGTGGCAAATCTCTTTGCGGTATTACCCTCAGGATCATAGTCGTAAAACGATTTGCCATCAAAAATCTTGTATTCCCTTTTGGGCGTCTCAAGCATCCAACGAAACAAATTGGGCTTAGCAAATAAGGCGCGTCCCTCGCGGTGCGTGCTCTTGTGGCGGAGGTCCGTGTAGCGCGTCTGAACGAAGTCTACCGACAAACTGTCATAGGCCTTCATTTTTGATTGTATCTTCCGCAGCTCGTCGACGGTCAGAGACTTGGCGAACAACGGCGTCGCGCTGAGCAAGGCCAAACAGAGGAAGATCTTGCCGCTGGTACGAATGAGACGCCTGTCATGCATGTGAGTGCCCCCCGCGATCGAATGTAGTGATGTTCTTAGGTCAGGACAGCCCGGCATTCAATCCATTTTACTGGACAAAGCCTGATCCAGATAGCTCAGTGCCGCCACCGCCGCGGCCCAGCGGATCGCTTGACGGTCGCCTTGTAGCATCAATGGCAAGACCTGGGTCGAGGCCGGTGTGGCTAGGCCACAAAAGACCGTGCCGACCGGCTTAGCCTTAGTTCCGCCGCCCGGTCCAGCAATTCCGGTCAAAGCCAGCGCGTAGGTGCTACCAGTTCGTAGCTTTACACCCTCTGCCATAGCCCGTGCCACCGGTGCGCTGACGGCACCAAAACGGTCGATATCGTCCATGGCGACTCCGAGCAAGGAGACCTTGACAGCATTTGCATAGGAACTCACACCACCTTGGTAGATAGCTGAACTACCGGCAAGTTCCGTCAATAAATAGGCGAGTAAGCCACCGGTGCAGGACTCCGCAGTCGCAATAGTTTCACCCTTGAGCTGAAGCTTTGCCTGGATCTGCCGAAGTAAATCCGTGACTGATTCTGGTGTCTGCACGTGGGCCCCCTGACTTGACGACGAACCTCGGTTCTTACCAGCCCAACATAGCGTGCTCAGACAGGGTTTCCCATTGGATTAGGTGTTAAAGGAGTTGGTGATGCGCCATGTTTGGGACAAGTACTATCCCGAGGGCCAAAGCAGCGAAATCGATCTTTCGCAGTGGACCTGTGTCGCTGACGCCCTCGAGCAAGCCTGCCAACGCTACCCCGAATCTATCGCTCTGACCTGCATGGGTGCCGACCTCAGCTATCGCCAATTCGACCGCTTAGCGAGTCAGTTCGCCTCATACCTGCAACATTCGGTCGGGCTGAAAAAGGGCGACCGCCTCGCCCTCATGCTGCCCAACATCATGCAACTGCCCATCGCCTTTTTCGCCGCGCAAAAGATCGGCGTCGTCTGCGTCAACACCAATCCATTGTACACTCCCCGCGAAATGCGGCATCAATTCAACGACAGCGGCGCCAAAGCCATCATCATGATCGATCTCTTCATGAACAACCTCGAAGAGGTGGTCCAAGATACGCAGATTGAGCACATCGTCGTCACGTCGATCGGGGATCAACTTCCAGCTTGGAAGGCCCTTTTAATGAAAGGCGTGTTGAGAGCTAAGGGTATGATTCCCAGGCATCAGCTAAGGGCCGTATCCTTTCACCAAGCACTTGCCATCGGCGCCAAAAAACCGTACGACGCGCCCATTCTTTCGCACCAGGATCTGTCAATCTTGCAATACACTGGCGGCACGACCGGCGTGTCCAAAGGTGCCATGCTGCTCCAAAGCAATGTCTTGGCCAATATTGCACAGATTCAACACCTCGCCTCGGCACATGTCACATCAGCCCAGGAATCCGTCCTAACCGCGCTGCCGCTCTATCATGTGTTTGCACTTACGGTTAATTTTCTCGCCTTTGCTGCCATGGGCCAACGCATGGTCCTGGTACCCAAACCAATTCCAGTGAGCAACCTAGTTAAGATCTTCAAAAAATACCGCATCACGGTGATGACTGGAGTCAACACGCTGTTTAACGCCTTGGTCAACGACCCAGGCTTTCAGGCAGCTCCAGCAAAACACCTCAAGTTCTCCATCGGCGGCGGCATGGCCGTCCAGTCGTCTGTCAGTAAAAAGTGGCAACAGCTGACCGGTCAACCGATCGTCGAAGGCTTTGGCTTGACCGAGGCCTCACCCGTCACTCACGTCAACCCCATCGGCGGCGAGATACGCTTGGGCTCGATCGGCATTCCCCTGGCCTCAACCAATGCTAAGGTCGTCGACGAAAGCGGCCGCGAAGTCCCTCTTGGCGAAACCGGCGAACTCGTCGTCCAAGGGCCGCAAGTGATGGCAGGATATTGGCGACGCCCCGAGGAGACCGCCAATGTCATTAAAGACAACTGGCTGTGGACTGGCGACATGGCGCGTCGCGATAGCGACGGCTTCTTTTATATTGTCGATCGCAAAAAGGACATGATCCTCGTGTCTGGCTTTAATGTGTTTCCGAGTGAAATCGAAGAAGTCATCTCGTCGCATCCGAAGGTCCTCGAAGTCGCCGTCGTCGGAGTGCCTGACGACAATTCCGGCGAGGCGGTCAAGGCGTTTATAGTTCCCAAAGACCCGACACTAACTACCGAGGAAATCCGTAAGCACTGCATAACCCAACTCACCGGATATAAGCGGCCACGCCAATACGAATTTAGGACGGAACTGCCGAAGTCCAACGTTGGTAAAATCCTACGCCGGCACCTCCGCGAAGAAACCCAACCCAAAATCGATAAGTCTGCATAATGACAGCCGACCTTGACATCAAAGAATGCGGTACCTGCCGACGTCGCTTTAATACGGAGCAGGACTACCTTATCAACACCACGCGGTGGCGCATCTGCAGCAGTGGCCACCTCTGGTTTAATTGCGGCTGCGGCTCGACCTTATTGATTAAGCGCGGACGCTTCCCGTGGTACTCCCCTGACTTCGCTCTAGGTCCAGAAAGTCGCGGCGTCTTCAATCGTCTAAGCAACCTAAAAGACCTGCCGCGCGTACCAAACGTCGCTTTGGAGCTCCATCAAATCTTGCAGCAACCGCAGGTGTCGGCGCGCGACATCGCTCGAAGCATCCGCAAGGAACCTGTCCTTGCTTCGCAGGTGCTGCACATGGCAGAAGCCATTCGCAACGCCCGCAGTCCAAGTGCCGTCAAATTTAAGACCTTAGAGCATGCGGTCGTCTATATCGGTTACAAGGCCCTCCAGGACTTACTGGTGACCGCGTCGCTGCAGACCATTCCCCTGCCCGCGAGCGGCTTCCAGCCCGCAGCTTTCTGGCAGGAAGCCTACTTGACCGGGGCTATCGCCGAAGCGCTGATGCGGCGCTTTTCACCCGATCTGGTCCAGGATGAAGTATTTCTCGCCGGCAGTCTGTGTAACCTTGGCAAGCTTGTTACCGCCTTCTGCTTTCCACCACTGGTCACCAAAATCATCGACGATGTGTCGGGGACCAAAGAACCACTAGTCACCTGGAGACAGGCCGAGGCCGCTTACCAGTTTCCTGATCACTGCATCCTCGGCGAAATAGCCGCCACACTCTGGGGCTTTCCGGTGGAAATCGTTCAGGCAATCCGCGAGCATCACACCTTTCAACCACTGAGCAGGGCCCCGCTCACCATAGGCGAAATCGTCGCTGTTGCAAATCAAATGCTCCACTGGGTGCTTCTTAGACCACACCGCATGGAATACGGACTTATCGAACTCTTTGCCGTAAGAGTCGCTATCAATGAGAGCGAGTTGGCGCGCCTTGCCGGCGAATTCACCAAGTTGTCCGCCAGCATCCTCGCATCGACCGAGCACTTGCCTCGCGCGAGTTGACTAACCTTGTACGATCAAGTCGATGCGCTGCTCAATGCCTTGCCGTGTCAGCGTGACCTCGACCTTTGGTTCCTTCCGCAGCGACTGCAGTAAACGAATGGTCATAGCGACATCGGTGAGACTTTGGCCATTGATTGCAGTGATAATGTCACCGTCGATGAAGCCTGCTTTCTGGTAGATACTGCCAGCTTCAATCTCCCATAGACGAAAGCCTGCAAGCTGCCCATCGATAAAGTAGGGGATTGCCGCGACCTGCATCAGCACCTTGCTAAGCTGATCCTTGGTCATGGAGTCGCGCAAGGCCGCCGTAATCTTCACGACGCCACCGTGACGCTCGATACCTGTGCTGATTTGCGCGAGGGACGAGTCTTGCCGGTCGCCTTGTGAACCGGGACCGGCTGGATCGATCTGCTCGCCGACCCTAACCCGTTCGCTTTTTCCGTCGAGTCGAACATAGACGTAGTCGCGTTCAATTCGGTCGACGACCAGACGGTGGTCGACATCCTGACCAATCTTCGCGGCAAAGGTCTCCCCGGTCGGCATAGCTTTAAATAACACGACGCCTTTGGCCGCCTCAGCCGAGGCAATGACCCCAAGCACCAAAAAGGTCCGCGGTTCCGGCTGCCCCAAGGCTGGCTCGGTCAAAGCCCCACTACTGGTACAAATAGCTATGGATATCAGTGTATTCAGTACAGCCTTCAGCATCTTCAATCACCACATCAGCAACAACGGTTTAGGCAGCATCCTTGGGACACACCAACGGCCACTTTGCAATTCGTGGGCCTGTTTCGAGCCCGTCGTTAACCCGCTGTTTTCGATATATTTTGTTTGCATCGGACGGAATAAAGCAGGATCTCTGGTGTCAAAAACTTCGACACCCGCGTACGCCGAGAACGAGGCTGCGGCAAAAAGCTGCTAGAATAACTTGATCCATACTCCCTACCCGCCGCACGCTTGATGAGCCAAGACATGCCCCGCATGTTCGCCGCTATTTGTTTCATGGGCCTCGCTTGGCTGCTTCAGACCGGCGTAGCAACCGCTGCGACCTGGTCCATCAACTCCACCGGGGGCGTCTTGCAACAGCCGACAAGCCATTACTACCATGCGATTTACGGGGCCGAGGCGCTGTTTGCGACCACGACCGAAGGCTTGCTGATTCGCGCCAGTTATCTTGAACGCCCAGAGTTTCATGACGCCGGATACGCTGACAAAGACTACGGCTGGTTCGGCCTGATCGGCACCAAGGTCACCAAAGCGGCGAACCACGGCCTTTTCGCCTTTATCGGTGGTGGCCGCATGAGCGGCTACGTCAAGGCAGACCCCGATTACCGCGGCGCCAGCGGCGAAGCCAGCAACCACTACCTGATTTCCGGACTCACCGTGGCCATGGCCTACGGGGTGCACCTAGGACCAGTCTACCTCGCTGCCGAACAACAGACCTTCGTCGGCTACGTCGACAAAGTGCAGCTCGACGCACTCGTCGGCTGGCCGTTTCACTTCTTTCAAATAAAAGCCGGTTTATCATGGTGATGCGCTGGCTAAAGGTGGCGAGCCTATGGCTGCTCGCGGCTGGCACTGCCTTTGCCGACAGCGGTCGCCACTATACCGTGACCGGCCAATTTGTTTCACTCGCGCCCAACGCCGGAGGACAAAACGCCTATGCATTGCGGCTGGCGACGAATGAATGGGAGGTCAGTGGCTTTAGCAATTTAGGCATTTCGGTCAAAGGGCGCGCCTTGACTGGCGCCACCTACGACTGGCGCTTTCCCGTCTGCGACGACTCGTGCTGGTGGCAATTTTTCGTCCAAGCCGGCGTCGGTGCATCCAACGGGGGACCCCTAGCAGAATTGACCTGGGGCTCCGTGCTGCCGCTTGTCCCCATTTGGCTACCTTTCGCCTCGCCCCGCTACCTTCCCGCGCTTCGCCTCGACATGACCACGCAGATCATCGCCACACGCTGGCGTGGTGTTACCTGGAGTTACCCTCTATGGGCTGGGATTTCCGTCGCCTTTTAATCGGCTTCGTCACAAGTTTCTGCTGCGCAGCGCCAAGGGCTGCTGCCTTTCCTGAGCCGGTCGACTTTGATGGCTCGTTGTCGCGTTGGCATATCGGCCAAGCAGACCCGCCGATCACCTATGGTATTGAAGCCGACAACCCGGCTGACGCGGCAGGCTATCAAAATGCCGCGGCGGAAGCCGTCAGCCTTTGGAACCAGGTCCCTGGCAGCTATTTTCGCTATGCAAAGGCGCCAGACGGCGAGCCACCCCAAGTCACGATCCATCTGCAAAGCAGCTTGAATGGCACTAGATCAACGGCCGGTTACACCTATTTTGACAAGTACGAGGGCAATAAGCCACTCCACTGCATGATCGTCATTTTGGTTGACGACTCTGTGTCTTACCGCAGCGTGGCCAAGACGATTTTACATGAATTAGGGCATGGCCTCGGCCTCGGTCACTCCCTAGTACCGCAGGCGATCATGAGCTATAGCTTGCAGGAAAACGGATTTTCCTTAGATGTCGACGACCATGCCGCCGTGGCTCGGCTATACCCACTTAGCGGACACCGACCAAAGCTACCACCGGGGTGCGCCTCGGGATCGGGTGACTACGGAGCGTCAAGCGAATCCAGCTTAGCATTGCTCTTACTGCTGCTTATACCTCTGGCGTGGGCTGGACAAGACATCGTAGCCCTAGCTTGGTCGCGCCTTAACCGATCGCTAGCATCCGGTCGATAGCTCGCTTGGCTTTGACGATGATGTCAGCCGGGACATCTACCTTGTAGCGCAGAAGCTGTAAGGCAGCCAAAGTATCCTGCAGGGTAATCTGCTGCATATGCGGGCAGCGCACGCTGCACAAACGCAAGATATCTCGGTCTTTATGCGCCGCAATAATGTTATCGCCCATGGCGCATTCGGTCAGCAGCAGATAATGCGGCGCGTTCACTTTGTCCACGTACTTGATCATGGCCGACGTGCTGCCAGTAAAGTCGGCGGCAGCGGTCACCTCTGGACTGCACTCGGGGTGCGCTAAGACGACCACGTCTGGAAACTGTAAACGGACGCGTGCGATATCCTCGGTGGTGAACTTTTCATGCACCTCACACTTGCCGTGCCAGCCAACAAACACCTTATCGAGAACCGTCGACGGCGTCTGGATCTTGCGCGGGTCGGTCTCCGGAAAGATGACGTGCTTACCGGTTTCCCGGGCAACATTAGCCGCCAGATATTCGTCCGGAATGAAGATCACCGAGTCGGTGCCCAGCGACTCCACGACTGCAACCGCATTGCCCGAAGTGCAACAAATGTCCGTTTCGGCTTTCACATCAGCATAGGAATTAATGTAGGTGACCACCGGTACGCCCGGATACCGACGCTTTAGCTCGCGCACATCGGCAGCGGTAATGCTGGAGGCCAGGGAACACCCGGCCTTTTGCGACGGTATCAGGACGGTCCGAGTGGGGTTGATGATCTTGGCGGTCTCCGCCATAAACTCAACCCCGCAGAACACCAAGATCTCAGCATCGGTCCGGGCCGCCTGGCGGCATAGTTCCAAGGAATCACCAGTCACGTCGGCGACCGTATGGAACAGCGCTGGCTCCATGTAGTTGTGTCCGAGGATGAGCGCCTTGCGCTCCTTTTTCAGGCGATTGATCTGTACGACCAATTCAGCCTTTTCGCGCAGCTCAAACTCTGGGACTAAGTCTCCCATCATTTCCTGCATACGCTCGAAGGTGTCGGCGTAGGGACCGTCAAAACCCATGAAAAGCCTCCTCTTAGGGCGCTTGATGCAGGTTTTCTATAGTCCCCTGGATGACGAAACACAAGGGGTGCCCGGAGGCACCCCCCTTCACGTTAAACTCTTCTTTAATTCTAGCTAGTTGCCTCTGAGCAGCTGAAGCACCGCCTCTGGCGTTGCGTTGGCTTGGGTCAAGACCGACAAGTTGGCGCTGGTCAAAATCTTGGCCTGGGTGAACTTCGCTGTTTCCGATGCGTAGTCGACATCCCGGATGCGACTTTGAGCGGCCTGCAGGTTTTCACTCGATACATCGATGTTGGTGATGGCGCTGCCCAAGCGTGACTGAATCGAACCCAACGTCGCGCGGTAGGAAGCGATCGAGTTTTGCGCCGTATCGATGCGACTGAACAGCGTCCCAGTGTCTCCGTCTGGCCCTAACTCCTGCGCGCCAAGTTCGGCTGCAGGGTCGGGCAAAATGGACACACTCTTATCGATGAGGTCGCCAAGCGAGACGGACAAATCCTGTAGCTCATCCAGCTTGATCGTCAACACATCGGGGTCAGCGTCCTTGTCGATGTCCTTCATGTTGCCGGCAAGGTCTTTGCCGCGGTTGGATGCGCCGACGAAGATCTGAATCGGCTTGTCGCCGTCGCCCGGTTGCAGCACTTTTGAACCGTTAAAGTCCGTCGACTCAACAATCCTGCCGACTTCGTCGCGAAGCTGGACAAATTCCTTATCGAGAAAGGACCGTTCGCGTGCGCCCAGGGTGTCAGAGGCCGCCTGCGTCGCCAGTTCGCGCATCCTTATCAGGATGTTTGTGACTTCGTTGAGACCACCCTCAGCGACTTGGATATAGGAAATCCCGTCACTCGCGTTGCGCTTAGCGACCCCCAAGCTGGAGACTCGCCCCCTGATGCGCTCGCTGACCGCTAAACCGGCAGCATCATCGGCTGACTTGTTGATACGTAAGCCTGAAGACAACCGTTCGAGCGATTCGCCCAACCCCTTACGGTTCTCTTCCAGGCGCCTCTGGGACACCAATGAATCCACATTTGTCTTAATCCGTAATCCCATGACGATCCTCCTTGAAATTAGACACAGCAAACCATTTGCTGTTTACTATGAAGCCGAGCAACACCGCGATTTTTCGCTAAGCAATTAGCCGTGCAGCAGCTGCAACGCCATTTCCGGCGCAGCATTGGCCTGAAGTAGGACGGCGCTGCTCGATTGGGTCATGATCTTGGCCTGCGTCAGATTGGCCGTCTCAGATGCGAAGTCGACATCTTTGATGCGGCTCATCGCCGTCTGCTGCGACTCGATGGACAGGCCGAGGTTACTGATGGCGCTGCCCAGACGACTCTGAACCGCACCCAGGGTGGCGCGCTCGCTGGAGATGCGTGCCAAAGCGGTGTCGACCGTCGTGAGCTTTTCCGCGATTTCATCCCGGGTGGGACCCTGATCGCCGACGTTTTGCGCGCCAATCTCCGAGCCCTTACCGAAACCGAGGGTTTCGGAGTCAAACTTCAGCCCTTCCAGGCTGATCGTTAGGGTATCGGTATTGAGCTCTGGGGCGGTGCCGCGCGTCCCTACTTGGATGATGTACTGGGTCAGATCGTTGTTTTTATCGAAGATCTTCTTGCCGTTGAACTCGCTGGCATTGCCGATACGGTCCATCTCGTCGACCAGCTGGGTGTACTCCTTGTTGAGGAAGGAGCGCTCTTGTTCACCCAAAGTGTCACTGGCCGATTGGGTCGTCAGTTCACGCAAGCGAATAAGAATGTTGGTCATCTCGTTCATGCCGCCCTCAGCGACCTGAACCAGCGACACGGCGTCGTTTGCGTTGCGCTTGGCGACATTGAGACCCCGGACCTGCCCGCGGAGGTTCTCCGAAATCGCCAGACCGGCGGCATCATCCGCCGACTTGTTGATCCGGTAGCCCGACGACAAGCGCTCGAGGCTGTTAGCCAGATCGTTATTGTTCTTTTCCATGGAACGCTGGGCCACTAAGCTCGCCACGTTCGTCCGAATACGCATACCCATGATAGATCCTCCTTGATGGTTTAAGCCGGGTCACAACCTTTTGACCTGGATAAGTTCCGTTGCGAAACTTACAAACCTACCAACGGATTTTTTGGTAAATACTTTAATTGAGTTTTGTCTTTTAAATAATTGCGGCGAAGTCCGCAGGGGTCACGGCGGATTAGTCGATTTGTCCAATGAACTAGAACGATTAGAGGCTTGGAGCGAGGCCGAAAAAGAGCTCGTTTCAAAGCGATTTCAAGGGGTTATGGTCTCTTTGTCGGGAGGACCTGATTCTACGGCGCTTTTTCACCTTATTTGGCGTTTAGCCAAGCAGAAAAAAAATTTTCAAGTGGCCGTATTGCACCTCGACTACGGCCTGCGCGGGGCTGCTTCGAGCGGCGACCAAGCCTATTGTCGCGAGCTCGCCGAGCGCCACGGCGTCGCTTTTCATGGGCGTGTGGTGAGCAAAGAGGAGCGCGAGCTGCGCCATGGCGAGAGTACACAGGCCTGGGCTAGACGCCTGAGGCGCGAGGAATTCCAACGTTATAGCGCTGCCGGATGGCTGATCGCACTCGGCCATCACCAAGGCGACCTGGCGGAAAACGTCCTCCTCCGCCTTGCTCGAGGCGCCAGCCCAGGACACTTGCTCGGCATGCGGGCTTGGCGTTCGCCGCTGTGGCGACCACTGCTTGGCTTCACCAAAGCCGAGCTCCTGCAATATCTGTCGACCCATGCGCTGAGCTACCGTGAAGATGCCTCGAATCAAACCCTGCACTATAGCCGCAATATCGTCAGACACCGGGTCTTAACCGAGCTAGAAGCGATGTTCCCGGGGGCTGCACGGCGCATCATTGCCTGTGCTGAAGAAGCGAGGTCGCTGGCGGAGACCCACCACCGGGCAAGCTCGACGCGCGGCGGCAGCTTGGCTCTGAACGATTTGGCGCGAAAGGACCCAGCCCTTGCCCGCCAAGACCTCGCAACGCTTCTCGACAGCCCCACTCAGGACCCACGGCCGCTGTCACGAAGGTTTCTGGCGAGTGTACTCGCAAACGGTGCTGCGGCCGGGTGCCGCGTCAGTTCGATCCCCGGCGGCGGACGCCTTAGCTACCGAGACGGCCGCTTACGGGTTCACATGGACGGTGACCTGCCCAAAGCCGCGCGTTCCGCGCAACACCGCCGCAGCCTCGTGTCGACGCCACCAGCGGTCCTGCTGGACCGTGGCTCTTATGCATTCTTCAGGCAGGATGGGGGATGCTTGCGCTTTAGTCACCCAGCGGATGCTGTTCTAGGTGAGGGGCCAGCCCGGCTTCGGCTGCGCTTGGCGGGGTCCACACAAAGTCTGAATTTTTATGGATTAAAGCGTTCATTTAAGCTCAAGGAGCTGCTGCGGCAGTGGGCGGTCCCCCTGGCCTTGCGACCAGCCTACCAGCTGCTGGAAGTACAAGGCCAGCTGATCGGTCTGTGGAGCGGCAGTGGCCTATATCAGCCAAATGCAGCGGCACAGCAAACGGAATGCAGCCAAGCGGGCCTCAATCTGCGATACTTGAAAGACGGTGTGTAGCTTTTTTCGTTGCCAGACTTAACGCATCCAAGTGTGTTTTGAGACCAAGGAGTTTCCGATGGCCAAGCCCCCTCAGAAGCAAAACCAACAGATGCGGATCACCATGTTGTTCTTGGGGATCTTAGGTCTGTTTTTACTGGTTCATTTGATGGTCAAGCCGCAAGATGAGCCGAAGACCGTGAAGTTCTCCGACTTCATGACGGCCGTCAGCCTGCCGCTCACCGATGAGCAGCGCGTCGCCGAGGTGACCTTCAAGGAAAATGAGATTCTGGGCGTGCGGGGCGACAAGACGACCTTTAAGACCTACGGTCCGAATGACGCCGATATGCGCAAAACGCTCACGGAAAAGGGCGTCAAGGTCAACTATGAGCCACCAGAGGAGATGAGCTGGTGGAAGACGCTGCTGATCAACTCGCTGCCGCTGGTGATCATCTTGCTCCTGTTCGTCTTCTTTATGCGCCAATTGCAGATCGGCGGCGGTAAGGCGATGTCCTTTGGTAAGAGCCGCGCCAAACTGCTCAATGAAAATCAAACCCGGGTCACCTTCGACGATATCGCTGGAATCGACGAGGCCAAACAGGAGCTCGAAGAGATCATCGAGTTCTTGAAAGATCCAAAGAAGTTTACGCGACTCGGCGGACGCATTCCCAAGGGCGTCCTCCTGGTGGGCTCGCCGGGGACCGGGAAAACGGTTCTAGCCAAGGCGATCGCCGGCGAAGCCGGCGTCCCGTTCTTTTCCATTTCCGGCTCCGACTTTGTCGAAATGTTTGTCGGGGTCGGCGCCAGTCGCGTCCGCGACCTCTTTGACCAATCCAAGAAGCACGCCCCCTGCATCGTCTTCATCGACGAAATCGATGCGGTTGGCCGCCACCGCGGCGCCGGAGTGGGCGGTGGGCACGACGAGCGCGAACAGACCCTCAACCAACTATTGGTCGAAATGGATGGGTTTGAGGCCAATGAAGGCGTCATCATCATTGCCGCCACCAACCGCGCCGATGTGCTGGACCCTGCGCTGCTGCGACCAGGCCGCTTTGACCGCCGGGTCATCGTGCCGAAACCCGACGTAAAAGGCCGCGAGGGTATCCTCAAGGTCCACACCAGAAAGTCGCCGCTGGCGAAGGACGTCGACCTGCCAACGATCGCCCAAGGGACCCCAGGATTTTCCGGCGCGGACCTCGAAAACCTAGTGAATGAAGCGGCCTTGATCGCTGCGCGGCAGGATTGCAAGGAAGTCTCGATGCACCATTTCGAGCTAGCTAAGGACAAGATCCTTATGGGCCCGGAACGCAAGAGCATGATTATGAGCGTCGAGGAGAAGCGCAATACCGCTTATCACGAGGCCGGACATGCCATCGTCGGCCTATTTATCGGCGGCGTCGACCCCGTGCACAAGGTCAGTATTATTCCTCGCGGCCAGGCTCTTGGCGTGACGATCATGCTGCCTGCTGAGGACCGCTACACTCTGACTAAAGAATATGCCGAGGGCATGATCGCCTACGCCATGGGCGGAAGGGCTGCCGAGGAAATCGTCTTTCGCAAACAGACCACGGGTGCCGGCGACGACATCAACAAGGCCACCGACATCGCCCGCAAAATGGTCTGCAATTGGGGAATGAGCGAACGCCTTGGGCCGCTCTCCTTCGGCAAAGAAAGCGACGAGGTCTTTCTCGGACGAGAGATGGGTGGAGGACGCAACTTTTCGGAAAAGGTTGCCGAAGAAATCGACGCGGAAATCCACCGCATCGTCTCTGGCGGCTACCGCAAAGCGGTCAGCATCCTACGCGACAACCGAGTCCAACTCGAGTCCTTGGCCGAATCTCTGCTGATCAAAGAGACCCTCGACCGCACCCAAATCGAAAACCTCATGCGCGGTGTCCAAGTGGTCACCGACGAGGAGCGCAAAGCCTTCGAAGATGCGCAAAAGAAGGCCAAAGAATTGAAAAAGAATCCTCCACAGCGAGCCAACTTAGCAGAAAGCGTCGATCGTCCGGATGTGTCCGAGGCTCCGCCACTTTCGGCACTACCCTTGGGCACCTAATCCAGCCGAGGAGAACCGGTCTTCGACGTGCATGTAAGCCCACTGGCACCACCACCAAGTCCTCTGATCATGGGCGTCATCAATGTGACGCCCGACTCCTTTTCCGATGGCGGCGACTACCTTGACCCGGGTGCGGCGGTGGACCATGCGCGCCTGCTGGTCGCCCAAGGTGCCGGGATCATCGATGTGGGTGCCGAGTCGACCAGACCTGGCTCGACCAGTATTTCCGCCCCAGAAGAGTGGCGCCGCCTGGAGCCCCTACTCAAGCGCTTGCAGCAGGCCCGACTCGGCGTTCCCATCAGCGTCGACACCTGCAAAGAAGACATCATGGTGCGAGGGCTGGACACAGGTGCTGACTGGATCAACGACACGTCAGGAAAAGCCTCGCATGCAACCCTCGCAAGGTTCGCGACCTATCGGCAAATGAGCTACATTGCCATGCATATGCCCTGGACCCCCGACATCATGCAGACGACCCCGCTAGGGCCTAAGCCAGCATTGGCCGCCATCGCAACGTTTTTTGCCCAAAGGCACCAAACGGCGCTGGAGGCAGGGCTAAAGCCAACGCAGATTTGGCTCGATCCCGGCATCGGCTTTGGCAAGACCGATGCCGCCAATGTCCAAGCGATGGCCGCCGTCAAAACCTGGGCTTCGACCTACCAGATCGCCGTCGGGGTCTCGCGCAAGTCGCTGCTCGGCAGAACTCTCGGCATCGACGCGCCAAAACAGCGAGATGCGCCAAGCAAAACCCTCGAACTTGGCCTTGCCATGCTTGGCGCGAGACTCATCAGAACGCACTCAGTGCTGCCTCTGAAGCGGCTGCTGGACCTATTGGGAGAGGGCGTCCATGTTTGAAATTCTCGACCAGTTTAATATCTGGGCCGCCGTCGACATCCTGATCATTGCCTTTATCATCTATCATATTCTGCTGCTGATTCGTGGCACCCGAGCCGCGCAGATGCTCACCGGTATCTTGATCGTGATCGCCACGTTTTTGCTCTCGTCGATCGTCCCCTTGACGACCCTCAACTGGGTGATGAATAAGTTTTATTCGTCCTTTATTATCATCATCATCATCCTGTTCCAGGACGACATCCGCCATGTGCTCAGCCGCATGGGCAAGAAGTCATTTATCCAAGGTTCAGACAACCTATCCTCCAGTCAGATCCTCGACGAGATCACCCGGGCGGCTGCGGCCCTAGCCACCAAGCGTATCGGTGCCCTTATTGTCCTCGAGCGCAACATTATCCTGTCGCGTTACGTTGAGGTGGGAACCTTGCTCGACGCTCGTGTCTCAAAGGAGTTGCTGCTGTCGTTGTTCCATCCTTCCTCCCCGGTGCACGACGGCGCCGCCATCATCCAGCGCGGGCGGATCTCGGCTGCAGGATGTTTTCTGCCGCTGACCCGGGACGAAAACCTCGATCCCAACTGGGGCACCCGCCACCGCGCCGCCATCGGCATCTCCCAGGAGACCGATGCCATCGTCGTCCTAGTGTCCGAGGAAGGGGCTTCGATCTCTTTGGTTGTGGATGGCAAGGTTTCCAGACGCATGGACCCAAAGGACCTACGCAAATCTCTTACCGAGCTGCTCGCTGAGGTGAAAGACCTCGGTGATCGCAGCGGCAGCCTGGAGGCGAAGGCCGGCAATCTGTTTCGCTTCTTTAAAACAGGGGGCGATAAGCCATGAAAATTCGGGTCATCGCCTCAATGTTTCGCAATCTACAGTACAAGCTCGCCGCTTTGGTCCTGGCCTGCTTGTTTTGGTATATCGTCCAGGGCGAGGAGATCCTCGAGATTAACCGGCGTATTGTCGTTAACATCCAGGTTCCCGAGGGACGTCTGATCAAAGGTCCTGAGACGCGCATTCTGGACGCTACCTTGCGCGGCTCACGGGTCCTTCTTGGCGACTTCTCGACCAAACCCTTAGAGGCGACCCTGCGCATCCAAGACGGCAAGGTCGGCCAGGTGCGCTACCGCATCGACCGCGAATACATCAAAAACTGGGACAATCGCATCAAGCTGACGGTCCATGATCCCTACATCACGATCTTCGTCGATGAACGGGCAACGAAAAAAGTGCCGGTGAAGGAATTCCTGAAAGGAGTGCCCTCGGACGGCCACATCATTGAGAAAACCCTGATCAAACCGAACGTGGTCACGATCAGCGGCCTAAAAACCGAGCTTAGCCACGTCGAAGAGGTCCTCACCGAGCCCATCGATATCTCTGGCTTATCGACCTCTAAGACCTTCGAGGTGAAAGTCGGCGCTGAGCATGCACCCAAAGCCGTGCTCACCCCAGCCACCGTCGCGGTCAACCTGCTGCTTGGAGAACAAAAGATCAACAAGCGGTTTACCTCGGTCCCGCTCGATATCGTCGGCAGCGACTTTCTGACGACCACCAGGCCCCAACTCGTCTCAATCGTCATCCAAGGCACCCCAGGCGTGCTCAGCTTCGTCAAACGTGGTGACCTAGAGGCGTTTATTGACGCCCGTGATCTTCCCCCAGGCAAGCAATACAGCCGACCGATTCAGGTCAAGATACCTCCCGACACGGTTCTGATTGAAACCGCACCGCAGACCGCTACGATTGAAGTCCAAAACCAGCGACGGCAAAATTGACGCTCCGCTCGCGACCACTGGAGAGACCCGCGTGAAAAAGCTCTTTGGCACTGACGGTATCCGCGGCCAAGCCAACGTCTACCCCATTTCGCCCGATCTGGTGCTCAAGCTCGGCCAAGCTATCGGACTGTTTTTTAAAGAGAAACACCCACATCCTCGGATTTTGATCGGCAAAGACACCCGCCTGAGTGGGTACATGCTAGAGCAGGCCTTAGCCTCAGGCATCTGCAGCGTCGGCGTCGATGCGCAGTTTCTTGGGCCCCTTCCCACGCCCGGTATCGCCTACCTGACCCGCGGCCTCAGAGCGTCTGCTGGGATCGTCATCTCGGCCTCACATAACCCCTACCAAGACAATGGCATCAAGATATTCAGCGCCAATGGCTATAAGCTGCCTGACGACGCCGAGGAGCGACTGGAAACCCTGCTCCATGACCCGGGCCTAGGCGACAGCCTCCCCGTTGACGACGCCATCGGCCGCGCCAAGCGCATCGATGATGCGATCGGCCAATACGCGGTCTATCTCAAGGAGCAGTTCCCCAAACACCTGACCCTTGACGGCCTGCGCCTCGTCATCGACTGCGCCAACGGCGCCTCCTACAAAGTCGCACCCAAGGTCTTTACCGAACTAGGTGCGGAGTGCTTCCTTCTCGGTGTCGAGCCAAATGGAACCAACATCAACGACGGCTGCGGTGCCCTCCACCCACAAAGGTTGGCGGAGAAGGTCAAACTCTACAAAGCCGACCTGGGTTTGGCCTTTGACGGCGATGCCGACCGCCTGGTCATTGTCGACGAGCACGGCGCTCTGGTTGACGGCGATGAAATCCTCGCCATCTGCGGCATCCAGATGATGCGACAAGGCAAACTACGCCATGGCACCGTCGTCAGCACGGTGATGAGCAATATGGGCTTGGAGATCGCCCTCGGCCGTGTCGGCGCCAAGGTTAAACGGACCAAGGTTGGGGACCGTTACGTCATGGAAGAGATGCTCAAAGGCGACTTCAACCTCGGTGGCGAGCAATCAGGCCACTTGATCTTTCGCGACAGCGCAACCACCGGTGACGGCATTCTAGCTGCGCTCCATGTGCTTGAAATCGTCGTAGGCGAGCAAAAAAGCATGTCGACCCTCAAAGGCTGCATGGAGCGACTGCCACAAGTCCTCAAGAATATTCGCGTTCACGAGAAGGTGCCCCTTGATCAACTACCCTCACTCGGCAAGCTGATCGAGAAAATGGAGAACAAGCTCGGCAACACCGGGCGTATCCTGTTTCGTTACTCTGGTACGGAAAGCCTTGCCAGGATCATGGTGGAAGGGCAAAACACCGACGAAATAGAAGCGATGGCAGCCGAGCTCACGCACGAGACCAGCCAGGCGATCGCCAAATACAAAGGAAGCACCTGATGATCCGCTTAGGGGTCAACATCGACCATGTCGCGACCCTGCGCCAGGCACGTGGTGAGCGCTATCCAGACCCAGTCCAAGCCGCCGTCATGGCCGAGTTGGGTGGCGCCGACAATATCACCTGCCACCTGCGTGAGGACCGTAGGCACATCCAAGACCGCGATGTTTACGCATTAAAAGAGACCATTCAGATCCCGCTAAACTTCGAGATGGCGGCCACCGAGGCGATGCTTCTTGTCGCCCTAAAGCTCAGCCCGGATGCCGTCACCCTGGTTCCAGAAAAACGTCAGGAACGCACCACCGAGGGTGGCTTGAATCTCAAAGGCCAACGCGAGTCATTGACGCAAGCGACTGGGCGCCTGAACGACGCCGGCATTCTGGTCTCACTGTTTATCGAACCGACCTTGGCCGACATCGAACTGAGCCAGCAAATCGGCGCCGGTGCCGTAGAATTTCATACCGGCCGTTTCTGCCACCAGCTCGCCCTTGCCAAGACCACGAGGCAGAAGCAAAAGCTGCTTGAGGGCCTGCAGCTGGCAGCTAAGGCAGCCCGCCAGTGCTCCCTCCAGGCCCATTTTGGTCACGGTCTAAACTACACAAATTCTAATTGGTTACAGCATGTTACCGAGGCGGAGGAAGCCAACATCGGACATGCGATCATCGCTCGCGCGGTGTTCACTGGACTAAAAGACGCTGTGGCCGAGATGAAGGCCCTACTTAACGACCTGCGCCACCGCCCCTATCTCGAGACGGTCTAACGCTGTGCATATCCTGTGGACAACCACCTGCCCTTCGACTCAGCTTGCGCTGCTCGCAAGCAAGCTACTAGCCGATCTTCAGGCTGTGCCGCCGCCGTTCTGCCTTTGGTTGAGCGGCCCACTTGGTGCCGGCAAAACCACGCTGACGGCCATGCTGCTAAGGCAGCTCGGCTTGCCTCAGGACGAACCGGTCACGTCGCCGACTTACACCTACATGAACGAATATGACATCAATGGGCTCTGGTACGCGCACCTAGACCTATACCGGACTCGGGGCACAGTGAGTTCAGAAGACCTCGGCTTGGTCGATGCTCACAGTTTCAGCGGGATGTTCGTCGAATGGCCCGAACTTTGCCCCGATGATCCCTACCTCAGACCCACTCACACCCTAGAGATTGAATTCACCCATGGCGGGACTGAGCGCACCTATACGCTAAAAAACGCGGCAAAAGCAAAAGTCCCGGAGCACAAGGCTCCGGGACGTTAGATTTGGCACCCACTATTTAAGCACTTATGGCAGTGACTATTCGCTCTGCTTTGCACCAGCGGCTGGGGCCGCATTTTTTGGCTGCGTTTTCGCAGTAACTTTTGCCTTTGGCTTCGCTGCCGCTGTGGCAGCACCAAGCTCCAGGTAGCTGAGCTTCATGCCGATAGCGATTTGGTTTGGGTTTGAAATCTTTCCATTGTTTAGGCTCAGAAGGTGCTTCCACTTCGACGAGTCGCCGTATACGGCCGCAGCAATCTTGCTTAGTGAGTCGCCTTTTTTGACGACGACTGTTTTCATCGCCGCTTGATATTGAGCAACAAAAGCCTTGGCTTTCTCATTATGGTCATCGAATTTGACGACGTCGCCGATACGAATCAGATAAGGACTGGTCAGACCATTGAAATCTGCGAGGGTCTTCCATTCCTTTTTTGTGCCGTAGATCTTAGCAGCGATGGTGCCTAGCGTGTCGCCAGGAAGCACCAAGTAACTTGCCCCTGCGGCTGGGACGCCTTTCGCCGCGCTGGCAGCCTTAGCCGCACCGCCGTGGTGCTTGGCATGATGGCTGGCTACTTTGTGGCTGGCATGCTTGCCTTCGTGATGGCTCGTAATAAAGCGCGCCGCACCAGGGCTGGAGATTGAGTTACCATCGACGACCGCGGCTGGACTTGGAGATGGTTCAGCGGCGGCATTTGCCGGCTTGCTTTCAAACGCATCAGCGAGGGATTCGCTTGCAGCGGGAACTTCTGGTGCTACTGCAGCTGCTGGAGCAGCAGTGGGGGGAGTAGGGGGGGTATCCGTTAGCTCGGCCTTAACGGTTTCTGAGGTCACATCATCGGTGGGCAGGACAGGGTCTTGGGGATGGTCGGCGACGGCTTCTTCTTCTTTGGGTGCCGTGGCACCTTCTTCGACGGCTGCGACTGGCTGCTCGACCACAGGTGCCTCAGCCGGCGGGGCTGCTTCTTCTAATGCCGGAGGGACTTGCGTGGTTTCGGTTCTAGTGATGTCGGCAGCTTCTGCTGCCTCTGCAGACGCTGGTTCGGCGGCACCTGCTTCAGGAGCTGCAGAAGCCTCTGCCGGGGTCACTTCTGCCGGAGCGTCGACGTTCTCATCGCCGCTACTGTGGGTGCAGCTTGCTAGGCCGACTCCGACAAAAAACGTTAGGGTTAGCAGCTTGAACGTGCCGCTAATCAGTCTGATTACACCAGGTTTACTTGACTGTTTCATGACTAGGGTGCCTCCAAAGCACGGGTGAACTCCCGTGGTTAAGGGACTATTCGGCACCCTCGACGAAAAACCTTAGCCGCGACCCGGCCAGAGGCGATAACTTTAACGTCTGTTATCTTGGTAAGTTAGCAAAACATGCCGAAATGGGGTTGCTCTGTCGCCGACCTTTTTATATACCCGGTGGGCTTTAGACATTGCACCCGTGGCTCAGCTGGATAGAGCACCAGACTACGAATCTGGGGGTCGGAGGTTCGAATCCTTCCGGGTGCGCCATTCCTATCTTCAAATCTACCTTTAGATAGCTAATTCGAAGAATCCAACCGGTTAAACGTCACGTCCAATGCCTCCAGCAATCGTATGTTGCGGCGTTCAACTGGTCTGCCCAGCCGCAGTGGCGTCTAGCGCTCCCAGGCTGAGACTGTTCGGAAACAGGCGCTCCGTTTGCGGCTTCGTCTCAATGATCTTCCCAAGCAGACATCTCTTGGACCGCTTGCCCAGAGCCATGAGGTACGATAACAGGCTTAGCATTGTTCGCAGAGTACGCAGTCTAAATTGGGCTTCCCCTCATCCTTCCTGGCTTTTGCATCAATCTGGCATCCTCTTTCCGCTCGCGACAATTTTGAACGAATGTTTTGGCTTTTTTCAGGTTGGCCGAAAATTCATCATACTCATGATTCGAAATTTCGTAGTATTCATTGTATTCGGCCATACCATTAAAAACTGGTATAGAGATGCAGTATTTGCCAGATTCTTCGTCCTTGGCAAACGCGAACCTATCTTCTTTAATTTGTTTTATGTAACAGATTTTCATAAAAATACTTCCTTCAAAAATTGACACTAGAAGACGTCCAACTACCGGCAGGTGCATTACCTAGGTCTAGGATTGCTTCTGAATCCCCGTTAGGGAGTTTTCCGCCAGGTAACCAAAGCTGGTTAGGGCCTGTTAAACAATAACTGACAGGTTTTCTACTTGTGTGGACTTATTGTATAGTTCCATTCACCATGGAATTTATCTCGCTTTAATTTGATCGAGGCAAAATCTTCATCGGTTACTTTCTCTCCCGTGGGATACGATCCTCTGTCTACTTCGCATCTTACGCGCAAGCCCGTTCGAGTGCGAGTAGCAGATATGAGATTCACAATCACGGCGATGCTTTTTAAAGGTCTTCCCCGCCAGTTTTGGCTGATAAAAGAGAACAATCGGTGTTCTATCTTGTTCCATTTACTAGTTCCTGGAGGCAAATGGCGGACATAAATATTGAGCTTCGTTTCATCTGCAAATTTCTGTAATTCCCATTTTCATAGTGTTTTTTGAACGCTGATCGGTTTCCCGCGGCTATGCCTAGGCCCGCCATGCAAGCTCTGACACTACCAGGCTCTACGACCGTACCGAGGGCCGACTCGGAGCCGAAGAACTCGAACGCATTACTGTATGACGCTGGCGATGCAACCGGCCGCGAGCAGCTTTTATCGCTTATGCCTCATACGTTGATGTGTGATCACCTGGGCGAGCCCAATCGCAAGGACGTAGAGTACGGAGCAACTCAATAGGAGACTTCGTTCCGGCACGTGCCCAAAGAGTAAATCGAAGGCTACCGAAATAGGTACTATGGCACTAAGAGCCAATACCGAAGAACCAGAAGATGCCAGGCCTAGCCCTCTGATATAGGTCGCCGTTGTGCCTGCAACGAGCATCGCCGCCACGCCATATTGCCACCAAATTCCACCTTCCGGTCGGGCGGTAATGACACTCCCGGGAAAAAATATGGTCAATACGCCGATTAATATGGCGTTTTGAAGCAGCGACACCGCAACATAAATTAATTGATCGTTTTGGCCATCGACGCCTCCGGTCTTGGCACCGAGGCGCCGCGCACCAACCTGCGAGACAGTCGAGGCAAGGAGGATGCAGACCCAAACTGAGACAGTTCGGACACTTAGATTCCCTGTCCCAGCCATGCTATAAATCTGTGTAGCCGGAAATGCCATTAGAACCAATACAGGCGCTAGTACGATGATGAATCTCCAGCCCGACTCTTCGCCACGTCTCGTGCCGCTTAAAACCATCGCGATTGCTGGGACGAGGGCACGAAAACCAACGAGAAGCGACAAGCTAATGGCTTCCGGAAATGACATGAAGAAGAAATATGCTACCGCATAACCGCCGCTCCAAAGGATAAGATCAACATCTTTGAAGTGCTTAACGAGCGGTCTCGAACCACCTAATGCTGCGATGGCCATTATAAACAGTGCGGCTAGTCCGTTGCCGACGGCTAATAGTACCGACCTAGTGGTAGCCGACGGCGCCGCATCACGTATCCAAAACAAGCTTGCGCAAGCGAGGACGTTTGACACTAGGAGGAAGATTACGCCTGTGACTTCACGCCGCTTCATGCGCCGCGTCTCGTTGGCCCGGCCGGAGGGTCAATTCCTCGCGCCGGCGTATCGACGGTTACGTTGAAATATTCAAATCGAGCCATCCTTTTATTCCGGCCCTTGCCCTTAAGGCGTATGGGTTTCAATTCAGTCATCCGTACACTGTCTGGTGCCAGCTCGATTGCAGTATCGATCACTAAACATTCACCAGGTTGACACACCCTACCTAGCACACGGAAGATTGAATCAATCTCGGATTCCGCAAGCACTTGAAAGCTACGCACGGCCTTCTTAGCCGGATCGATAACTCGGCTCCCATCAGCCTTCATCACCATCGCAAATCGATACTGGATCGGTTGCGACACTTCGGCTTCGACGCGAATCGCATGAAGAACGGGGTCACTGTCTATTCGGCTCAGTGCTTCCATCACTGCGAAAGCACGGCCTGCAGTGACTGCGGCAGATACTTCGCCCTCTAGACATGGAATGATGATCGAGACGAAGTCACCGAGGTTTAGGCTCAGCACTACACCAAGATCTTTGATAGTATTCAATAGATGCTTAAAATATTCGTCCGCCACCTGACGAATCTTGTCGGCCCCAAACGTCTCATTAAGGTGCGTGCTTGCGACCATGTCGCCGACGATCAGAAAGATCGGAGCCTCCGGAGCGCCAAGTTCGAAGGTAGATAGGAAATAACCCTCCGAGGCGATTTGCAGCGGATGAATGTAGCTTCGCAACATCTCAAGCAGTAAAGCTTTGTCCTGGTTCGCCTTGTATCCGATAACGAGCCGGATAACGAGCGACAGCTCTCGAGTAAGCGAATGAATCCGCCGCTGCCAGAACGGCCGGATGTGGCCGTCTTCGAAATCAGTTGCACATAAAAATACTTGTTCGCTTTCATGAGCAGCAAGATACGCTATTAAATAGTCTGTTAGCTCACCTGGGTCCGTGATTCCAGGGGCGCGGCCTAGGCGAAGTTCCGCCGGATCAGCAGTAAGACCTCCCACGCCAATATGTTTAACCGTGCGTATTGGCTCGTCTTCATGGTAACTTCCAAATTTTGCCAGTATCTTTGTTCTGCGGTGGTCACTCGAGGTGATTGAAATGCGAAAAGAGGCGATCATCGCACCCAGCTCAGAACACAGTTCCCCAAGAAGTGAGGCGGCGGGCCGCTCAAAATGTGACACCGAGCCGATAATCCGCGCTTTCAGTTCCGCTAGTCGATTAACGACGACAAGGTCATACTGGTTTTCGCTGCGGATCGCCCAAAACAGTAAGCAGACTGTCCCGGAATAAAAGAAGTAGTGGTTAAAATAAATGAAGCGACTCTTAAAGGCTAACAAGTTGGGAATATCGAATAGATACTCGCCAGCAAACACTAAATAAATAAACGCTGCAAAGCGAGAGGGAGTTGGCGTGGTAATTAAAAACAATTGCTTCGTCCAGACGGCATATGCCGCAGCAAGATTAGGCACTACAGCGAGCAAAAAGAAGGTTCCAGCGTAGACGTTTACGTATAGGGTGTTGCGTTCGGCTGTCGCGAGCATGATGCAAATAGCCCCAAGGCTGACCACCGACGTGGCAAAGACAAAGATGACGCTTTGACGACTTGTCGTCGGGCCGAGCAACGCCAGGCTAGCCGTAACAAGGCACTGACAGGCTATAACCTGCACAAAATCGTTCAAATACATGGAGGCGATTGGCGAGAGAAAGGAGCGTGGAATTGCAGTAAACTGCAGAATGGTCAAAGCGGCTGCCATCGCGCTCAGTGTCCATAAGACCCGTCGCCTAGTAGTCAAGCCGGGCCAGGTTACAAAGGCAACGGCAGCGATGAGACAGGCGATGATCTGCAGTAGATGGATCGAAAAGCTCGGACTGTCCAAAAGAAAGCGTCGGACACTTCCCCAGAATGTTTCGATAGATGGTCTACCGCTCCTGATACCAACCTGTAGAGGGAATATATCTTTGTAGACTAGGCGGAAAGTCACAGTGCCAGCGGTATCCAAAAGAGAACCAATTGGAGTTACTAAAGGAATATAGCGCGAATAAACAGGCGGTCCGTCGGGAGGTAGGCCGTGGGTAATTACCTTCGCGACCTCTTCCGTGGACTTTAGAACTTCGATCCGAGCTGCATCTCCGACCTCACCTATGTATAGATAGCGGTCGTAAATCTCTTCTGACGATGCAATACTCAGCCGGCATATATAGGATCCTGATTCAATCCGATATGGCGACGGACCTACGTCCAATCCAACCGAGCGATCGGACAAGATTCGTCCTGTAGGCGTGTCCCAGTAATGATCACAAGTGATGCTTCCTGCAAGAGCCGGCAGCGATCCTATCGCTAACGATAGAGCGAACAGGAACGTCAGTCCTGGCAGGTGAGTAATTAGGTTCTTGAGAGATTGAACGAACGGGAATTTAATCATATTACCTCTCACGGTGTTGAGAGGAAGCGGCTTAACTCGCCATGCGCTGCGTCGCCGTACTTGACAAGTAGCTGATAACAGGCTCTCGCAAACGAAGCGATTGTTGCACCGAAATCATGCACGGCGACCAGAGTAAAGAATGCCGGCTTACTAAGGTCCGACCCCGTATATTCAGGTGGAACCTCAAGGGCGTCGCCTACTACGAGTTGGAAAGTATCGCGAGCGAAGTGTTCATGTATGCGAAGGCCTGCGCATAAATCTCGTCCGATTTGCCACGACTCATTTGTAAAGACCCACGTCCTGCTGAGGATGTTAACCGCGGTCAGAGGTACGGGGTTTGTATGCCGAATAATTACTGCAACAGGTCTTCCTCGGCGCATCATCATACTCATACTAGCATGATGAAGATCGCTTAGGGTTTCGCTTGGTGCAGCAAGATTGTCAAAGAATTCACGTAGCCTAGGGGCAACTTCGGAACGACAGGTGTCCGCGTTGGCGGGGACAATTTCAATTGTTGGGCTTCTATTTCCGATTAATTCGGAGGCAGGAAAGAGTTGATCCATATAAATGATAGTGAGACTTTCGGGCCGGGCGTAGGCAGCGACCGAAGTCTGTAGCCGAGTAACGAATCGTCCGCGAGTGGCGTAAGATCCCATATAGTGCGTGATGCCATCCAGCAGATTGACCCAATTCAAGCTTTTCACGCACCCTTCGTAGAAGCCGATTACCCCTTCCATGTCTTGGACCATGCAGGCGGAATGTGCGTAAACGCAGCTGTTGCTAATTGGTATCGAGCCTAAGCTCGAGGACAAGGCACGGCCCTTGCGGTAGCCGACTGTACATCCTGGAAAGCGTTCGTCCTGTGCTAGCCACGCGCTCTCGGTGGTACCCCACCAAGAGTTCCTCTGGTCCAGATCTTTCGGAGCATAACCGACCATTTGATAGAGCTCGACGAAGTCTTGGTAGTTGTCGCTTCGCCTACATTCGAGGGGAGATGTGATCGTAGCGCTATACAAGCCTCTTAGCGAGCGCATATCCTCCTGCCCACCGGTAAACATTAGCACGAGGTCCGAGTTGTGAGATCGAGCACAGCGGGCGCGCACAAGGAACCCAAGACTCGGAACTTCGAGTTCGAACTCAGCGGAGCGGTCAAGACCGTGGTCTTGAAGCACTTCGAGAGCCAAACCAGCCACCGAGAAATTTTGCGCTCGGCCTACGGCCTTAACATTTCCGTTCTGCAGCAGATGAACTTCTTGCTCGAAAGGCACGCGATCGAAACGCCTATTAGTGAATGCGTAGATCCTTTTTGGCAATCTCAGATCCAAGAGGCCGAAGTCAACATCGTAATCTTTCACCTCTGTGGCGAAAGCGTAGCGTACCGTCAGGAAAATGTATTCTATTACGAGCAGTCGTCCGACCTGCAAGGCCGCAGTTGAATCCGCTATCTTAACTGTTAGGTGCTCTAGTGACCTGCGATTATCTTCGAAGTCGAAGGGCGCTCGAAGAATTACGCCGTCGGCTACTATAGTTACCACCACTGGAGCGGGACAATCCTTGAGTTCAGTGAAATGGGTTTCGAGCTCTTCACGGTCGGCCTCTGAGGAGAAAGCTAAACGCCTGTATCCCGAACGGAGTAAGACTGCTTCTGAGGCAATGACCGGAAGCACCTCCTCAAAATGATCCGAGTCTGCATGTTGGAATTTCGCAACCTTCTGTCCGCCTGTTGCTCTTAGGCTAGTAAGCGTCCAATCGCCATCGCATACTGTTTCAAACGCAGTCGTGACCTTAAGCGCAGCTTGACGACCAACTGGGAGAGAGGTTCCATCCTCTTCGGCAATAGACAAAACAAGGTATCCAAGTTGAGACCTGTCAATGATTTCAGTAGCCATGGTCTTGCCGTCAAAAACAAGTTCATACGACTTCTTATCTAAACTTAGATCGCGGCCGGATTTCCGCCGGTTTCCTGGCAGGACAGCTATTTTATGCCGACTCACGGAGGTCGCCTCCATCGGCGAGAGACATAACTTTGGCAAGAATGCGTTGCAGTTCAGATTGGCTAAACCCTCGTATAGAAGGATGGCGTAACCATATAGGGCGTGTTAGGACTCCGCTAACCATCGTCTCCTCATCGTCTCCACGATTGAGTCGATAGGCTAGATCGTTTACTAGAGTTACCAACATTCCGGCCGTGGTAGTAGGATGGCGATTATTTATCCAGGAACCGCTGGTCATCAGCGTATTCGCAGCGCTACCTATCCCTTCTGGCACAATCAGCTGGTAGTCTTGAGGTTCGATCCATGGAAAGTAGAGACGTTCGGCCTGTTCAAGGTAAGCGGTCTCACGCAAGGAGATGTCGAAAGCTCCAACCATATGACTAAGAAGCTTAGCGCTCACAGGCTTGATTCTGCGCCAAACCTCATTGCTTCCAATAGTCAAAGCGTACTGCAATTGGGACATGATCGGAAGCAGTCCAGATATATTGCTACGGTCGCGCGCGAAGTTAAGAATCAATGCAGCAAGATGACTTGAAAATTGCAGCGTACCGACTTCTGCCAGATCATACAGATTTCCTACGGATAGAGCCTCACGCATGGTTGTCAAAGCTAGGTCATTTACGAGGATTAAGCATTTCGCGGCCGGGGTGATGCCATAGATCTCTGTTTGAACATATACTACGTCTTTGTTCGTGCCGCTATCCGGGAAGATCGCAAGGTCGATACTGTACTTAGCTACGGCTTGGACGAGATCAAGGACATCGCTTACTACGTAGATTCTGGCGCGCCGAAGTAGAACGTCGTGGTCGAGAGCAGCCTCGTGGAGGACCGCTCGCTGAACGTCTGGATCCAAGATCGCGATGCGCAAATCTTTGAGTTCGCTACCTTGGATCTGAATCTGGTCCATTGGAAGTCCTTTTAGTAGATATCTCTTGGTCGGATTTACACTCCTAGTCTTGAGCTTCGATGACTAGGTAAGACCCAAAAAATGCCCAGAATGCGCAGGTATACAGCCGTGCTGGAAGTGTTTGCGTTAATTTAATCGCTTATCTCTGATGGCGCTATTTTTTCAACTGGGCATTCCGTCACAGATTGTGACCCTTGGAAAAAAGTGGACTGACTCAGGCATTAGGCGACGCCGACAGCTGTCACGACGGCAGCACAGAGAAATGCGCTGTTCAAAGCCAGCAACCTCGCTGCCGGCACCACTACAAAATTTGCGACTGAGACACTTTGCTTAAGTTTGCACTCTCAGCACATTTTCAGCTGCAATGCTCCTCTAAATTGGCATACCACTTGCGATATGTCAGTTGGAGGTACCGCACGCGCTCAGTAACTACCTATAGGTTGGCTGCAGCATCCAGCCTAAAATCGAGCCACTTGGACCATGAGCCAACCAGCCGCGTCCATGAACCTTCACGTAGATTGATCTAATCGCCAAAAAGTTCAGTCTAATTAGCGCGGCCCTACAGGCGCTCGAGTTGGCATACTCTTTGCTTTGTATTTGATGATTCTACAAACGTTGATCATCAAAAGAGTAGCCATGAGCGGATCGCAAAACAACATACTACATCTCGGCGTCTTAGCGATCTTCCTCGCGACGTCCCATGGTTGTCACGCATCCGAGAAAGCTACGA
>Ga0315274_10001180_pt1 | contig 40563 bp, 54 predicted proteins | sample YL17G02_20_MG_FD_203700 | JGI IMG/M metagenome (GOLD analysis project Ga0315274, IMG submission 203700) | Sediment microbial communities from Yellowstone Lake, YNP, Wyoming, USA - YL17G02_20 | ecosystem: Environmental > Aquatic > Freshwater > Lake > Sediment | place: USA: Wyoming | collected...
AAATGGCTTGATTAAAATCCTTCCGTCTCATGTCGTGGTGCGGGGAATCTTCCGTAAGAAGGCGCAGAAATTCAAGTTTCAGTTTAGCCGCACTAACCATTGTCTTCTCGCTCATCTACTCCTCCTTTCCCCGGCTCACCATCCACCCGAACAAAAGAGCCATGAGTACACTCAGCCCTAGCCACACAAGCCCGACTTTAATAATGACGGCTATCATGTTAATCCTCCACGCACGGCTTTCTAAATACATCATCAAAACCAGTAGTGGCGTCAGCAGGAATTCTTGTTATTTTCTGAATGCTCGGCCGCCCATTAAGTTCGGCCCCTTCAAGTTGTCGCCCCTCGGCCAAGCCTTTGATGGTCGTCTGCCAGAAGGCCAACTCTTCATTTGCCTCGGCTAGGCTCGCATTGGCCGTTTCAAGCGCCGCCCGGACATCCATCAGCTCGGTGTCCTTATAGGCTGCCGTCACCTTATGCCCGGCGTAGATCCCGAGAAACAGGAAAAGAATGATTACGATACAAAGTAGCGGTGTGATTCTTTTCACGGTTTCCTCCCTTCTATCCCCGCAATTTCCTTGATGATTTCGTATGCGACTTGCGGGACGATGGAATTTCCGAGGGCTTTAAGTCTGTCCACCTGATTGGAAACCCTTGCATCCACTCGACAAAGGCGGGTTGCAACTTCAATCCACGGGATGTCCCAATTCTGCTGTTGAGGTCGATGGTAAACCCCCGCTCCATCTTCCGCTTGAAGTTCCCAGATTCTGGAAAGTCGGGACTCCGATAGTCCCTGGTCTGCGGCGTCGGGAGCATGGAAATTTGGTCCGGTAGGAAGTAATCTACAGGCTTCCTCTTGGACCCTTTCGCCCCCGTCAACCCGCCCTTGTAATCGTTCATTCTGGGGGTTCGGAGCATCGCTATTTGATCGCGGAGTTTGTAATGCCCGTCGCAGCCGGGGCGAATCTCCATCACGCCGCCTTCCGTTTCTACCGCCGAGGGGGTCTTGAGGAGTCGAATCGCCAATGATAATGGCGGCGTTGCTACTGAGCCAGCGTCCCTCCGCTTTGTCCAGGCCTCCTCTGTTTCGTCCGTCGTTTTTCCGGCCCTCATGGTGGGCAACAATCCATACCCTATCCCTTCTGTGCGGGGCATTGACGGCGCAAGCTGGAATAATAATCGGCCTGACTTCGTAGCCTTCGCCTTCCATCTGAGATAACAAATCCTCGAATACCACGCCTTGCTCAAGACTAAGGATTCCAGGAGGGTTCTCAAAGATGGCCCAGGTTGGCTTGACTTCGGCCAGGACTCTAATAGCTTCCGGCCAGAGCCAACGGTCATCTGCCGTTCCTTTACGCTTCCCGGCGACGGACGCTGGCTGACATGGAACTCCCCCGGTAAGTAGGGTTGCGCCCCTGAATCGGGTTCCATCGAAGTCTCGGATGTCGGGGATAAGGAGAGGGTTGCCATCCTTGTCGGCAAGGTCATGTCCCCGCCTTCTTTGGCTATTCGCTCCATCGTCTTTCTGTTTCTTCTCTCGTAACTGTCCTGACCTCTCGGTGTCGGCAACAGCCCCGAATCTGGCCTTGAGGACTTCCTGACAGAATGGTTCGATCTCACAGAAGGCAATCGTCCTGAACCCCGTCCATTGTGCGGCGAGGGCGAACCCGCCGATGCCGCTAAAGAGATCAATGTGCGTGAGGTCATTCACTTTCTATCCTTTTCTCAAAGGGATCGTCTTCTGGGTAGTCCGACATGTTGGAACGAACTTGCCGAACCTGCTCCTCTACCAGTCGCTTGATACTGCCTTCAGGGAAGGTGCCCCTTTTCCGAGAAGCGTTGTCCTTAATCCTTCTGGCATCCATCTCGGCAATCTCAGCGCGCTTTGCCGTCATCCATTTTTCGTGTTCCTCCTTCGTGAGTTCCCAAAACCCGGCGGGGTTTCGCTCGCGCAATCCATGAACAGGGCCGGAACTCGGTGGAAGACGATCAAGCGCTCGCTGTATTTTCTCCTGACGTTTGCTGTCTCCGCTACGAACGCCCCACGCTGCCTGTCGGAGTCGTCCCTTCTCGCAGTCGCAGAAATGCGCCGTACCTTCCGGTCCCAGATATAAGCCTTGGTTTCTGCATTGGTCGCAATAATCCAGTATTTCTTTAGACTGGGGGATCCCCGTCTCGCGTCCAGTCTCATCTTCATCTTCATCAACAACCCCAAGGGTGGCAATCTTAATGGTCGCTACCGACGGGAAAGGTTCGGATGGATAGGGCTTGAACGTTTCAATCACAGCTTGTATGGCATCATCAAATATCCGGGGCTTCTCATAACAAAGGGCTGTAAAATATTCCATCCGCAAGGCTTCTTTAAGGGTCTTCCCTTGATTGAATATCCTCTCCAGCCGCTCCATTCCTCTATCAAAAATCCTCTTGGTCATTTTTTCCATTTTTCCCCTCCAACTTCTCGCGCCTTTCCTTTTCCTCCTTTTCTTCCATCATCTTGATCCACGCGCCCGGTTTTTCGTCTTCCGGGGTTCGGTCAAGGTAGTTGCCCTCAATCACTTTCTGATAGTTCGTTTTATTTATGATCCAATCGAAAGTCGCAAAGAACCTAACCCCTCCCGGCTTTGGTTCCGTCTGTCCAAGAAGGAATGGAGATTTCCCCACAGTCTCCAATAGGGAATCGAAATTAAACCCTTTCTTTGCCGCAAGTTTTCGCAGATGGACTTCTCTTGATGAGCCTTTTTCAATTTCAGTTATCTTGGTTAGTCCATGAGATCCTGCAAAAGAATTCCATTTATCGAATATAGTAGTAGGTGCATTGCTGATGATATGATTCTTCTTAATTTCAGAAGCATATTCAGAAGCAGAAGCATATTCAGAAGCAGAAGCAGAGAGTAGCTTTCGCTTTTTCTCTTCCTTTGCTTTCATTTTGCTTTTAGGACGACCACCTTTTCGACCCGATTCAGCCCTTACCTCAGATATATATCCAGTCCTTGCCATCCTTCGGTTAAATATAATCCCACCATCACCTTGCGAATAGACATTGTGAAGTTTTAATTCAGCGAGAAGCGAATCCACAACGCCAACCTCTTCGCCGACTAATTTTGCTAACGTTTTGCTTTCCATTTTGCTTTCACCGTCAAGCATAAATCCCACTATTTTGCTTTTCGCCATAATAGAAAGCATCCTCATCCATAACCCCTGAGCTGCTAAGCTTGATGAAGCCAGGCCAGTGTCTGAAAGGTAATCCGACCAGAACCACTTGACCCAAGGGAATTTATTTTGACGCCCATCGTCCACGTCATCGTCCTTTCTTCGTTTGCTTCTTCAGTCTGGTGATGACCCCGCGAAGGGACGAGTTGCTATGAGCAAACCAATCGTTCCTTTTCTGGATGTTGTTCTTTTCGTCGGTGATTGCCTTAACCGCATTCTTGTAAGTTTGGAGACCCGAAATCTCCTTCTGCAGTTCGGCCTTGTCCTTGGTCATGAGTTCCAGGGCGTCGGCGATACGGAGAAGCGCTCCGTCTCGTAGAAAATTAGGAGGAGCAATAAGCATTTCTTCTTCATCCTTTTCAAGTTTAATTCCCCAATTCCCCCTTGACCCATTCGTGAAAAGATGCCTTTCTTTTTTCATTCAATTCTCCTTTCATCGGATTAAAAAGAGGCCGGGAGGAGGAGCCGCCTGCGTGTGGCCCCCGCCGCCACTCCCCGCGTGATACGATGCAGCGCATGGACTCCCGGCCTTTGGATTCATGATTTAAAAAGGATCATCGTCTTCCCCGGGTTCCCGTCCGGTTTTTTCAAACGGCTCTTCGCTTTTTTCTTCCACGAAACCAGTCTCTTTTTCTTGAGGCTCTTCTTTCTTTTCTCTGGCTGTAAGAAAGATTACTTGCTCGGCGGCAACCTCGGTAAGGCTATGCATTTGTCCTTTTTCATCTGTCCAACTTCTTTCGTGGAGTTTCCCTTCGACGCCAGTAAGCCGTCCCTTATCTCCAAACTCGACCATCATGTCTGCCTTATCGCCGAAACAAACCACTCGATGAAAAGACGGTCTCGGCTTTTTTTCATTTCGATAAAGTTCATTTGTGGCGATCTTGAACGATGCAACCGGAGTGCCTTTCTTTGATTCTTTTGACTTGATTTCCGTGGCTATCCGCCCGATAAGAACCACCTTGTTAAAACTTCCATAGTCGGCCATCAAATTTTTCCTTTCTTCAAAGTTTAGCGAATACCAGTTTTATGCTCGTCCGAAACTGTTCTCTCTGCTTTTGATATTTCAATTTTTCTTGCTCGGGAACGTCATAATACGGAACGAAGTAGGACTTGCTTTCGATAAGATGATCTCCGACATATGCCGTCCGGCCCCGGAACTCGTCTTTGATCTCGTCTTCAAGTTTCTTGAATTCCTTCGCGGATTTTTGAACCCCGGAATCTATAAGAGTTTGGTACTCCCTGACCCTCAAGAGCCAGTCCTCGTCCGTGACAATCTCGATTTTGCCCGATATGGCCCCCCTCTGCCGTTCCGGGAAATCAAACTCAGCAAAACCGCAAGATTTACAGACTTCTTTCTCCTCTGCTTTCGGCGGATCGTCCTTTGCGACGCACTCATTGACATAACGAAGACCATCAAGAAGGCTGGACGCGTAGGATGGGTCAAGTTCGATATCCATGAGGCGCATGGCACCGCCCTCCTTGTCTTTGAACAATAGGGCAGAGAGCCTTTTATGCGTCATCAGCATGTAGGCTTGGAGTTGGGCTGGGTAGTGTCGTATCCAGGAGAACGGTGATCTGATAAGATCCTCTTTCGATTGTGCTCTTGAAACCTTGTTAAACATCGCCGAGGAGCAAGTTTTGTAGTCGATCGGATATTGCTCGCCGTCCACGACGATAAGGTCGTCGAGTTCGCCCGTTAGTTTCAGCGCCGGCCACTCCAATCTAGGAACATGAATAAGTTCTGCTCCGGCATACGCCAGATCTGCCCTGATCAAGGATTCCTGCTTTGTCCCTTCCTGGAGCCGAGCTGTCGTTTTCTCGTCGAATCCCTTTCCTTTCTTGGGACAGAGGTGCATCAGGCAAAGTCGCCGTGGACAATCCGAAACCCACCCGAGTTCGGACGCTCCGGTGAAACCCGGCTTGACAATCTTCTCTCGGGCCTCCGAATCTTCTTTGGCACGGCGCACTCCGGCCTCTTTGAGCAAAGTTGAAATTTTCTCGCTGATCACTCGGTCTTCTCCTTTGTGGATTTATCAGAATGGGGGTTCGTTATCTTCGCCTGGTCCGCCGTTTTCTGCTCTTTCTTCTGGCTTGGGCTGATAAAGTTTGGCCCACGCTATGTATTCCTTCGACAACCACTCAAAGTTAACGATAAGGCGATGAAGATCATTCAGATCACCCTCATGGAAAGAAAGGTTTTTGAATCGGTTGAGCTCGACAAACTTGACCTTGTGAGTCTTGGCGAAATCGTAGAGAAATATTTTGAAATTCTTTGGGTCGAATGTTTTTTCGGCGAGTTTTGCCTTAATGGTTTCGATCATTATAGCCTTTTCGTCCTTAACGGGCGTGGTTGCCGGTTTCGGCTCCGCCGTAGGTTTCGCGGCTGGCTTCGGCTCGGTTGCCGGCGTGGGCAAGGTTTCCTTTTCCGGCTCTTCTTTCTTTTCGACCTTGAGTTCTTTCTGAGGTTCGGGTTTCACCTCTACAATTTCGCCTGCAGCCGGCATGATGAAGTCTTGCGCTTCCTCAGGGAGGTAGAGACCCAGAACTGCATCTGGAGCGATTTGTCGAACCCCCCTTGCCGCAGCTCTGGCGAAGTACATGTCCTTTGGGTAAGCTTTCCAGTTGTCTTTCTGCAGGAGTCCCGCCGCTTTGGCGTCCCCCTCGTCGAAAACCGACTTCAATGACGACTTGAACCCTGGCCGCGAGAAGGTGATGGTGCAACCCTTATCCGTGGACTCGACTTCCCATGTCACGCCAGCTCGTTGATTCGCTACCGCAAGCATGGCCTTGGCTTCCATCGTAAGTCGGCCGCTCACGATCACTATTGTATTAAGTGCGGCCACAGGGGGGATCCCCAGCTCCCGACCATACTCAATGATGGCGAAGATCCCTGGGACGCCGTTTGGCTTCAGCTTCGGCCACATGCCGGAGTCCAGCAACATTTTTGAGATCTCCGACATGTTTTTCGCATCCGGGACAAGGGATTCCGTCTCTCTTCGTGGGACAATCGCCGTCACGGTTTCTTTATTCATTTTTTCCTCCCAGATTTAATTTTGATGAGATCCTTTTTATTGAAGATTAAACATTTCTCTTTGCAAAGAATTTCTTGATAATACTTACAGTCTTGATAGGGGAGGAGGCCGGATTTAACGAGCGCCATAACATCGGCAAGTCTCAGCCCTAGGAATTCGGCGCTCTGTTCTATCGACATTTTTCCTAATTTCTCATTCATGCCTCTCTTGGGGGGATCGCAATTTACCCGGCCCCTTCTACGTACCCACCCTAGTTTTTCTCCCATCGTCATGCGGTTACTCGTTTTTTCGACAAAAACAGGCCTTTCAGTCGCAGTCCGACACTGGTTTTCCGGACCCGAATCGGGCACCCTCCTTAAAGTTCTCTCTATTGAGGAGTTCTGCGCCCTCCGAATTTCGTCGAAAGGAACAAGGGGGTTTTCCGAAGCGATATGGCCAGAGATTGCAATCCGAGATCGAGCAATACTTTGCCTCATCAATACTGTCGCCAGCGCACTCAATACAATTCTTTCTTATCCGCCTAAGTATTTCGGCCTTACTATCCTCACGGGCCATGGTTGATTTACCGGAGAAATTTACGCCTGTCATTTTATTTAACCCCCTCAGCTTCTTTGATCGCCTCCCAGACCGTTTCTCCGAACCCGATAAATTCTTTCTTCTCCGGATCCTTGGCGGCCCAGGTGCAGAACGATGCGGGAAAAATCCTCCATTCTTTGCCGTCCTTTCCGAGCACGATGATGTATCGGCCGTTCTTAGAGACGACGGCTTTCCGGTTATGTTCAATCATTGGCGTTTCGTATAACATGATTTATTGTCAACCCGTAGCCGGCTGATCTGGCTCCTCGTCATATCAATCCTTCTTCGATTCGCTTCGCCATCAGCCATGCCTGCCTTTGCCATAAGCCTCGCTCTGTTTTTGACAGCCGTTTACGAATAGAATTGAGCGTCATCTTTGTGAGTTCGGCTGAGGGGCGAATTAACGATAAAAAAGAACGCGCTATGCCGACCTGCGTCGCATAACGTTTATTATGTATATTATAGTTTACTTCCAAAGTTCCTCCAATTTTATGCCGAGACAATAACTTATCTTCTCCAGGGCTTTAATTCCCGGACTTTCAATCTGACCGTTTTCAACCTTCAAAATATAGAGGCGGCTACGTCCGCTTACTTGGGCCAAGTAGTATTGACTCCAGCCGAGTTCGAGTCGTCTTTCTCTTATCTTTTGCCCGATGTGATTGCTTCTTTGTTTCACGAATCAATCCTTTTCCTTTGCCCTTTCGATTTCCTGTCTTAGGTCATAAATAAGGTTTTCCTTGATTCGTTCAAGTTCATATTTGTAGTTCTGAAGATCGATTTCCCGCGAGGATTCAATCCAGAGAGACCTCTGAAGAGGCGTCCACGCCTTCCATATATCGGGAGGAACATAATGATCAAGCATGAGCGGGGGATAGTAATATGCGCTTAATAGGTAGTCGTTTCGTACAGCGGGAGTTGCGCTCGCTAGAGCCAGGATCACCGCCGTTTGGCCTAAGCCGTAAAGCAAATCAAGGCTGGGATTGTAGGGGTTAGGATCAACGACGGCCGATCCGTCCGATCGATAAGCGCCGTCAAAGTCCATTAGAGAGGCACAAGATATGGTGGGTAGAATCAGGATAACACTAAAGATTGTGTTTCTCATCCTTTCCTTCATGCTAATCTTAATATACTACGAAATTTTCAATTGTCAAGTATGATCCTAGGGTTTTTTTTACAAGCCAAGCAAAACTTTTTCCCCCCGCTTATTTTTGAGCCAGGAACTCAGGATCATGGTTAGGAGCTGGGACAGCGGCAACCCATTTTCTTGTCCTATCCTTACGAGTTCTTCCTTGATCCACATTTTGTTTTTCGGCAATCGGAATTGAATGTCATGGTTTCGGATGGTCATTTTCCTCTCTCCTCTCTTCTTTAGGCGACCCTTTCGACTATCCAATTATCAGCATTGGTATAACACCGTTTGATCCCTTCGGCATCGGCAGAAAAGTAAAATCGCTTTGCCCTATTTCTATCCTCTATCCACCGCGCAAACCTTCGGGCCGTCCTTAGATAAACAGTAGTGCCGAAATAGTCCTTCTTGACTATATATTTATCCCTCGGCATCTTCGTATATAGGGCTTTTTTCAATAAGGCTTCAAATGCTGGCGTTTTCCTGTTAAGGGAAACTTGGTCATAATCAGAGGATCTCCAGTCGAAGTCCGAGTATTCGGGAAGGTGTCGGAGCACGGCCAGCGGCCTTGCATACTTGCCGGCGTTCCCTTGAAAATTGCCAGACTCAAACTCTCTCAATATTGTAATATCAAGCTTTTCTTGGCCTTCTTCCTGAAGGATTTTAGTCAGGGACGCACACTCCCATTCTTCATAGGTGCGCGGATAGACGTTGTTCGACGCGGCCTTAACAAAGACTTTTTCATCCTTGATCTTGATTGATCTAACGATATCGTAGCTCATTTTCTTTCTCCCTTAATTGATTTAAACGATTAGAGAAATTGCCCGTAGGTTGACATGGACCTGCAGGAGATCGTCCAGCCTTGCCCTTCTCAGGTGCCCTGTTTTTGGGCATTTTCCGAATTTCCCTATATTTCAAAGTTAATCTCCATCTGACCCTTGACCGGCCGATCTGCCGGGTCTTGAACTCCGCCCTTAAAGAGCGGCCCAGGTTCCGGCGCCGGGTCCGGGAGCTGGACATCAAGGCGCCCTTGAAATTGACTCGCACCGCATGCCCCGCAAATAAGGTCCCCAAAGTGTTTGCGTCCGTCCGGTTCGTCCTCGGTCCTCTCATCATAAAAGAAGACTCGACCATGCCCGCAAGCGACGCAATCATCGCCTGTGATCCACTTTCTTTCGTTCATCTTATTCTTTCCTCCTCAGATCATCCCAAGGATGATCAACCAGGACGGATAACCATGTTGACAAGTCCCGTCCGGCTCCACCCAGCAGCCGTCAGGCGTTTTGCAGCCGTCCTCTTCCATCCCTTCAACCAGCTCTTCAGATGCTGGAGGCCTAACCATCGTCCCATCCTTTAGTTTGTAGGTCATGTTTCTCTTTCCTCCTTTAGATTGCGACGTTGATTTGTCTAAGCCCGTCGTATGCTTGCAGGATGATTGCCAGGGTGACAGCGCCGCTGTCGCTGAGGATTAGTTTCCAACTCTTCAGATTGGCCGGTACGGGGTGATACTTGCACATCTTTTTGTAATATCTGACCTCCTCTCTGGCGATCTTGTCGAGTTCCGCTCTTGTGTACTCTGTCATTTTCTTTCCTCCTTCATCTCACGTTCATATAGGACGCCGCCGCCATTGAGTAACTTTCGATCTCGTCATGATCCGCCATGGAATAGAAGGACACCTTGTCCCCCGCGTTGCCCGCTCCAATAATGACATGATCGAGTACCTTGATCCCCATCGTCGCCGCCGCGAACACAATCGCCTTTGTGATTTCCTTGTCACAGTAGGACGGCTCCGGATCTCCTGAAGGATGATTATGTGCCAGGATGAGACAGGCGGCGCCGCACTGGAGGGCCGTCACGATAATCTCTCTCGGATAGACCGGCGAACTGTCAATGGTGCCGAGAAATTCCAGCTTATTGAGAATGACCTTGTTTTTTGAATTAAGATATAGAACCCTGAACCATTCGCGGATTGCCCGGGCATCATCCTGGAAGTAATTCGCCACCGCTGCCGCACTCCCGACCATCGGCCCCGACGAATCGCAGACCCGAAGGACTACGACCTCGCCCGACGACCAATGATTTGATCTTGCCATGACCTCCTCTTATATTTTCCTTTGCCTTTTGCTCTCCGTTCGTGATGCCGTGAGCGTGAACCTTCGACCCAGCCCGTCTGCCAGGGGTTTTAACCTTTTAGGTAATGCGTCGGCTATTTCGCGGATCGTCTCTTCCGTGATTCCATGAGGATGTCGGTCGGTTCGTTCCGGCTTTTCAAGTCTGAAGCAGTAATACGCCCCTCCGTGCTCATAGGTTAATGTCGCCGTCCAGGTAACATCAACTTTCTCTTTCCAAGAATCATCCTCAGCCGACCGCAAGACCGTTCCCATAATTCCATCAAGGGTGTTCTTGCTTTCCATCTTTCTTTTTCCTCCTTGAAGACTATTTGAAGACTTCCTGTCTCCTCTGTCCATCTTGATCGTAACATGCCTTTCTCGTTTGTCAATCCCCCTCCAGCTTTTAATCCCTACAATCTAGAGAGTACAATCTAGAGAGAAGAAGACAATCTATAAGGGGAAGGGGGGGTAGGGGGGAAAGAGGAAGAAGAAGATACAATCTAGAGAGAAGATACAATCTGGGATGATGGGAGAGAACTTGCTAAGAGAAGGGAAGAGAGCAATCTATAATGAATCAGCTGGCAAGGTGCTATCATCCCTGGGTTCTCAGGCGCATAATCAAGCCGATGATCATAAGTCATTGACATCATTGACCCTAGGGGGATTACGTAGTTGACAGATCGGCTCTTATGCGACACAATCAAGGAGGGGGGGCGTATGGGCACTTTCCGGAAGGGGGTAGGTCTTGTAGGTCATCCCTTTCTCCGTAACTCATCAAATTTCTCATAATAGGTTTTTATATCCAAGGATACCAGCAAGGCTGACACCAGTAAAACGGATACCAATAAATTTCAGAAATCGGAGTTAATACGTTCCAGTACATTATTTCTCCATCAATTCGGCTCCACAAAAGAAGAGACCCGTTTCTCAAGTTTCCTGAGTCGTCGCCGGTCCTCTCGGACAATATGGTAGAGGTTGAGGAGTGAGCGGCGGTAGCGAAAGAGCTTATGAAAGATGACATTGAATGCCCGCCGCACCCTTGTTTCGTACTCGGTTTCAAACCTTAGCTCTTCCACGTCTTTATTGTAAACCCGAAAACGCCAATGTCAATATACTTGGGCTATTTTATCTTCATCATATTGACAGCCGGGGGGTTTGTATGCCTTATTATTAATTATGGGCGTGTTGAAAGAATATTCGGCCCGGGGACTCAAAGCCGTGGTTCGTGAGATTGACGGGATACCGGTCTGTGTGGGTCAGGAGAGGATTGCCCGGTATCGCAGGGGGAAGAAGCCCAAGGCGCGGATGGCGGAGCTGGGGATTGAAAAACTCAAACCGCAACAGAAATTGGCCCTCAGAAACAAATTCGAGTTGGGGATGTCGAACCGCCAGGCCGCAATTCAGGCCGGCTATGAGGAGACGAATGCCGCTCGCGTTCTTCCCCGTCTTCTCCAGAGAAAGCCGATCCAGGATGCGCTTATAACCAGGGGCATAACGGATTTCAAGATAGCCGAGGTCATCGCCGAAGGGTTTGAAGCCATGCACCCGTTAAGACCGGGACAGCCGGACCATCACGCCAGGGTGAAATTCGTCTCGGAAGCCAACAAGGTGCTCGATAATTATCCCGCCAAAAAGATCGAGGTCGAGGAAAAATCCATCAATATTCACTTGGGTAAAGATGACTATATCGCCCTTAAAAAGTATGAAGAACTCAGACGAAGGAAAGAATGATAAACATCATCTCGGGCGAGGGCATTCCCGAAGGTTTTCAGGGCAAAGACCCGCAGTGGTGGCGAAATAAAATCCTCAACGACCTATTCTTTCTCTGCAGCATCGTCCTGAGGCACGACAAGACCGTAGAGTATCGGGACCTAAATTGGGTCCATGAGGAACTCTGTGATTTTCTTGACCCGAAGCGAAATCCCATCCAGCAACTTCTTGTCATTATGGCCCGGGATATGCTCAAGAGTTCCATAGGTCGAGCTATGATGATTCAGTGGTTTCTTCAACAGGCCTACGGCAAGAGGGAGGGCAAAGCCTTTATCTTTTCGGGAGTTTTTGAATTGGCCCAGGATCATCTTGAAAAAACAATAAACGAGATCCTCAGAAATCAACTCATCCAGGCGTTTTTTCAAGAATATATTCCCAATAAAAAAGAACAATTCGATATTTGTCGATTGGACGAAGGGAAAGTTCGATACAAGAGGATTGAGATAGACATAGGTTCGCCGGATAAAACCCTTACCGGTCGTCACTATGAACTCGGCATGATCGATAATCTCTGCAATGAACTCAACACACAGAGCTTTGAGATGCGGAAAAAGACGAACAAACGCTGGCAGCAACTTGAATCCGTCTTTGCCGAAGGAGCGAGAGAAGTCATTTTTGAAACTCCTTGGGCCATCGACGACGTTTCAGGCATTATTCTTCACCCTGAGGGAAAGTTCGATTATAAAAAACTCTGGCGGAATCCCTGTTATCGCTTCATTTCAGACACGGGGTATGCCGTGTTTTCATGCCCGGCGGCAAAAGGACCCGGCGAAATCGGAGAGCCTGTCTTTCCGGAGAAAATTGACCGTGAATATCTTGATCGAAAAAGACGCAAGCAGGGAAGATACATCTACAGTTGTCTCTACGAACTTTTACCGATCCCCGACGAAGATGTCATTATCCGACCGGAGTGGTGGCAGACTTATTATGAAAATCCCCCGATGCCTTTTGTGAGGAACATCTGTGTTGACGCAGCCGGCGGAACCGACAAATCGAAATCTTTTTCCGGCGTAACCATCGGGGAATGGGATTCGGCGGGAACCCTGTATATTCCCTATGCGTCCAAGCGGGACATTCACCCGGGACAGGTGGCGGATTGGATTATAGAGCTTTTTGATATGAGTCAAGCGGAAGGCAGGCCTGTAACGATTGTCGGCATCGAGGCCGAAAAATACGGGATCGCCATAAAGGAAATAATCGAAGAGGATAGAAAAAGAAAAGATATCGCCGTCTCTTTATGGCCGACGCATGGATGGAGCCGGGGAAAAAGACAGGAACAACTCGTTCCTTACTTTGAGAGAAGAAAAATTCTCCTGCACCGGGGCCTTCCGGATTTCGAGGACGAACTTATAAGTTTTTACAAGGGAAAAGACATAAACGTCGATATTCTGGACAGCCTTTGGGGCCAATTTCAATTCCAGATTCCTCCCACGGCGGCCAAGTTTATGACGCCCCGGGATGAGGCCCATCTTCAGCTTGAAAAAGAAGTCGAGGATTTTGAACGACAGTCCAGCAGAGACAGGGATCCCTACTTTCGTGAGCGAAGGGGCATAGCGTCAAGGTTCTAGGAACGTTAAATGTTGGAAGAATCCGTAAAGAAAAGATTTAGGCGGGCGATCATATCGGCGGAAAGAATTCTTTCCACGCCTATCGGAAACGCAAGAACAATAAGACTTGAAAGCGAAGTATTCAATATTGAGAGCATAAGGAAAAAAGAGATAAGGAAAATAAGGATCGTTTTAGGAAAAATAAATGAAGTCGATAGAAAATTAGTTAAGGATTTTGAATTGCCGGAAATATGCACAAAAGAAATATGGAGTAGAAAACTGAATGGTGGTTTTGAAATAGAAACCATCGATAATTAAAATCTCTGTCAATTCACTTTTCCGGACACCCTAAGGGGTAGCGCCCTCGGACACCCCCGCCGTCCATTTCAGACACCTCCGCCGTCCTGCCCTAAAAACCCGGTCTTATATTGTCATCGTAATGAAAGACGATTTGTCTGGGCCGAGGATGGGTGTTGTTTCTTTGAGGAGATAACAAATGCTTTTTCTATTCATCGCTCTCATGGCGGTTCTTATCATTCTCGGAGGGATCGTTTTTTATCAGGTTAAGCAAGTGTCGAAAATCCAGGAGCTTCATTACAAGGAAAAAGAAGAAATCTTCAACCGCTACATGGCGGGCGATTATCGAGGCTATAGATATTTCAAAGATGAAAGTCCGGTCATTGTGGACGACATGAAGAAAACAATGGAGAAGGAAAGGGAAGGGACAAAAACACAGGCGGAGACTGAAAAAGAGAAGATGGCTTCAAGGTTCTAAAAATGGCCGATAAATTTAAACCCCTGGGTCCAAGAGACCTCAGCGGAGACCAGAAAGAAGTCGTTGAGGAAACGAACTGGTATTGGCTTAAACATCCCGTCGTAGAAAATTATCACGGCCCTTGGACCGAATATATCGCCTACCTCGAAGGCGACCAGTATTGCTATTACAGCGAAACGCTGCAATCGCTTCAGGACATCACGCCGTTGGTCGAGAGAGAAGTCAAGAACGTCTATAACCGCATCCTGCCGCTCATTCGCCAGCAATGGGCCGAAATCCGTTATCCCCATTCTTTCTATGTTGTCCCGAACACAACCGAATCCGAAGATAAAAAAGCGGCGGCCATGGCCTCCGTTCTTGTCGAATACACAAACGTTCTCAGGAATTTTAACCACAAGGTTAATTTCGCCAAACTTTGGGCCTTGGTCACGGGAAATGTTTTTTGGAAGGAATGGTGGAACAAAGACCTTTTCGGTTATGTCGAAGGGAAAGACAAAAAGCCGGTCAAGGAACCCGGCGACGTTGACTGTAACTGGGTCAATCCCTTTAACGTGCGCCCAGATCCGCAAGGCAAAACAAGGGAAGAATGGCGCTGGCTCATCGAAGGAAAACTCGTTCCCAAATCTTCCGTAGAAGAAGAATTCGGACTTGAGAAAGGCGATCTGCCGGAAGAGTCATTCGTCCAAGCCGAGAGAGGGCTTTTTCAGAGGTCGAATGCCGTCGAACCGAAAGAAGCGATGATTGTCCGCAAGGAACGATGGGAAAGGCCGTCAAAGAATTATTCTGAAGGCAGATTCATTGTAACCGCAGGGGGGTTTCTTCTTTACGAAGGAGAAAGTCCTGCGCCGGAAGGCGACATTCCCTATTTCCACATCCAGGGATTAATGCCCATTTTGGATGAACAATGGGGAGATTCATCGGTAAGGATAGCCCAGGCCGCACAGCGCCAGTTTAACCGATTCGGTTCTATGGTCGATGAGCACGTTCAATATTTCAGACCGAAGGCGATGATTCCAAGGGGAGCGCTCACCCATAGAGAGAAAGCCGCTTTTTGCCGATCCGGAATTGATTTTGTCGAGTTTAATCCGACCGGCTACGGCAACCCTTACTGGCAATCCCCGCCGCCGCTGCCGGAGATCGTCGTCAGGTGGCTTTCTTTCCTTGAAAATGAAATTGAGCAGGAAACGTCCGTCAGAAAAACCCTCCAAGGGCAACTTCCGAAATATGCCACCAGGGCTTCCGGCGACCTCTTCCAGGGACTTTTGGGCCAGGACCAGAAAGTTCTCTATCCGGCCATTGAGGACCAGGAGGTTCAACTTCAGGCGGCCATGAAATATAGACTTCAACTCATCCAGAAGCATTATGGTCAGGAGAGGATGGTCAAAATCACCGGAAAGAATAAAGAGCCTTCCGTAGCTTATATCAAGGGCGCAGAGATAAGGAATAACACCGACGTTAGAATTCACTCCGGCATTGACCTCATGAGGAGTACTGAAGCCAAGAGAGGTGTCGTCGATGCCATGATTCAAAAAGGACTTATTGCGGATCCGAAAAAAGCCTTTGAACTTCTTGATGTCAAGGGACTCGAAGAATACATGGAAGACGAATATATCGATGAGCGTCAGGCTCAAAGGATCATCGACCTCTTTAAGCAGGGGAAGGCCTATATAGCGGTCAGCAAAGACGATAATCACGACATTCATTTCAAGGTTTTCAATAATTTCAGGAAGACGGAGGAGTTCGATATTCTTCCTGAGAAAATTCAGGGGATGATTCTCAAGAGAATAGAAGAACACAAATCTTATATGGCTCAAGCGACAGCGGCGGCTGCGCCTCAGCCTCAGGTCGGGGTTCCGGGCGTAGGGACGGAACAAAAACTTCCCGACGATGTTTTGAATGAGGCGATTCGGCAAGAACTTCAAGCTGGAGGAATGGCATGAGCGTTTTAGTCAGTTTAAAGCAGATCGTCGAGAAACTTAACTTTTCCGAGGAAGAGGTCATGGAACTCGTCAGACAGAAAAGAATACCTTACCTCTATTTTCCAGAGAAAGACGAATATGCTTTTCCGAAAGAAGAGGTTTTAAGCCAGATTACGCCCAGGCCGAAAGCCAAAGAGGAATCGCCGTTCGGGCCTGAATTGACCGATAAAAACGAAATAAAGGAGCCTGTAGTCGTAAGACGAGGCCGACCTAAAAAAACATAAGGAGATTTCTATGGAAACGGAAAGAGAACCTTTAGAGGACAAATCCCAAATTGCTGGGCCGTCCGGTATAGGGGGGATCGCCGAAGGGGTGAGGAATTTGGTCGCTGAAACCACTGCCGGCCCCAAGAAAAAAGAGGCAGTTGCGGAAGGCGAAAAGGAACCCTGCAAACCTTGCGGTGAAGGAAAAACCGACGAGGAGATTTTAGGGGAAGCTCCGAAAACCCGCTTTTTTATCGTGGACAAAGAAACAGGACGGGAAATTCCCGCTGTCTTCAAGTCCGAAGGCAAAGACTATACCCCCGATTCGGTTGACAAGATTCTCACTTGGACCGGGCTGGGGATTCACTACAACAAGCGGGCGGAGCAGATCAAGGGCTACGAGGAGTTCGTGAAAATGCTTTTGAAGGCCAAAGAAGAAGGGCGCTTAGTCATCAAGGACGAGGAAATCGCTTCGCGCTCCGGAAAGGAAAACGTGGAGGAACCGATATCCGAAGATGATGAAATCCTTACCGACCCGGCTCTTCTCGCCGAGAGAAAGAAGAGAACCGTTTTAGAGGGCGAGATGAAAGAGCTTCGCAAGACGGTTGATTCGCTCAAATCTTTCGTCATCAACGCAAAGACAAGCGAGATGAAAAAAGAGATTGAGACCGAAATCGATCAGTTCTCCAAGCAATATCCGTTGGGGAAGAAAAGGGCGAATCAGGTCTGGAAGAATCTTGCCGAAATCGATGAGGACGGCAAACCCGTTTATACGGTCGAACAGGCTATGAAGAAAGTTCACGAAGAAAGCATTATCGAACTCAAGGACTGGGTTAAAGAGCATCCTGAATTTGTTGAAGAGGACAAGATCAAGAAAGAAGCGGTTGTCGAATACCTGAAGGACAAAGAAGAGAAAGAAAAGGCTCCGGTATCCGCTCCCTCCGGCGCACCGGCGCGCACGGGCGGCAGTCCGAAAGACGAAATTAAAGGCATAGCCGACATTCCCATCAAGATTAAACAACTCCTTGAATCATCGAAGGCGGCAGGGAAAAAGTTATGATTTAGGAGAAAGAAATGTTCGACATCGAGACTGAGTATAAGATCTTTAACGAGATCGTATCGCCCGGTGTCGTCTCCGAGGTTAAGTCCATTTCAAAACTTGCCGAAAGGATCAAAAAGGTGTTCGACACAATCGACGCCAAGGGCAAGTATGCTTCTCAGAAGATGAACTTCGGCGGATCGCAGGCTTACGGCGCTCGGTCGAATGATTACTATCCTACTCCTCAAGAAGTCACCCCGGACGAAGCCCTGCTTAGGGTGAAGAGGATGGAGATGTTCTCACTCGGCTTTGAAGGCCTGTCACTTGAGCTTGCGAAAAGCCAGGGGTCGCCTATAGACCCGGTCGCTTTTGAGCAGCAGGAGATGATCAAGGGTCTTGGGGACGACATGAGCCGACAGCTCATGGGTGACGGATCAGGAAGAATCGCGGACTGTAATGCCACCTCCAATAGCGCAACGCTCGTAGTGGATTCAGAATATTATAAGAAACCAGCTCCGTTATTCTTCAAACCTAAAAGGGTCATCGAAATCTATACCCCTGGAGGTTCTCAAAAGGGAGTCGCTAGACACATAGATAGTGTCGACTCGGACACTCAGGTCACACTTTCAGGCGCTATAGATTATGTTGCGGATGATGCTGTTTATTCCGAAGGCGCCTACGCGGCGGCAGAGGCCGTCGGCAAAGGCGAAATCATGGGGATCCTGGGAATTGTCCGTGACACAAACCCGCCAGCACCCAATTATTCAAGCGGATTGCAGGCGATTACGCTTGCCGCGCACCCCGAATGGGCGGCCAAGGTCTGGGCAAATGGCGGCACGGCAAGACCTTTCGATGAAGACCTGCTCGTCAAGGCACTGCTTTACCACGAGAGATACGGAACCAAGATCAGTGTCATGCTCATCACCCAGGGAATCTTCAGACTTTGGAAGCAGCACCTTGAATCTTTCAAGGTTCTTGGCCCAGGCAAAGGCACGATGTGGGGTGGGTGGGATGCTCTGCCCTTCTACTACGCAGGAAAAGAAATCCCGATGGTCGCAGACCTCTTCAGTCCCGACGGACAGATCGTTGCATTAGCCGAAAGCGAATTCACGCTCCATCTGACAAACAAGAGTTGGATCACCTGGGAGTCCGGTTACGGCGGAGACGGAAGAATTCTCCAAAAGGTTGCAGGCCGAAACGCCTATGTCGCCGAGGGTCATATCTTCGGTAACTTGGGTGTGAGAAGCCGGGCAGGATCGGGTTTCAGGATCACCGACATCGAAGAGCCTGACTGAAATTAAGTGAGGGGGGAGGGGAAGCCTCCCCCTTCCTTCGATTACCATGAAGGCTCCAAGGTGGATTACAGCGGAACTCAAACTTATGAACTCCGAACTCTATCCTTTTTTCTTCAGCCGATATCAAAAGTGGATGATCGTCAGGAATTTTCCCCGCAGGATCGGCGGAGTGACGGACTATGACCCGATATCGGGAAAAAACTTTGTGGTGGAGATGGTCATAGAGGATAACCGGCATCGTCCACTTCCGCTCGATGGGAATTCCCTTGAAGCGGCAAGGGAATGTTTTTACGACAAGCACAGCCGCCCATTTTCCTTCTATTACCAGCGGCTAAAGGAAAAGCAGAGAAAAAGGGAAAGCGAGGCGGCCAGAGACAGGGAACTGAGGCTTAAAGATGCGGGCAAGGAGATTCATAAGTCTATGACAAGCGAAACTTTTCTATTAGGAGGTCAAAATGCCTTTAATTAAAGGTCCAAAAGTAAAAGGTTATATCGAGGTCGATGAAAATGTCAGGTTCATGCGAAACGTTGCTACTAGGTATGCACTACCATGGTCTCAAATCTTTTTCGTTGATGGGGTAAACGGCAGCGACACAAAAAATACGGGAAGAACGCCGGACAGGGCCTTTGCCACTATCGCTAAAGCCGTTTCCGTGGCCGCTCGCGGTGATGTTATTTATGTTAGACCCCTATTGGCCACCTACACACATGGATTTGACCGTTACACGGAACAGGTTACGGTTCCCTTGGCAAAGCATGACCTTAGTATCATCGGCGTTACGAACTCTCTTAATCCAGAGTTTGGTCCGAAGTTAGCATGGACAACGCCTGCAGGGGTCTGCTTGACAGTTGATGCCCCAGCTCTTCATGTTGAAAACTTGGGATTTTTTGCCGAGGGTGTTACCACTGGTGCGGCTGTCTTATTGACTCACGATGCAACGGCCTATCTGAAAAGAGGTGGCGATGCTGCAACATTCTACAATTGCACGGTTAAAGCTGGCCTAATCAAAACGCAGGGCGGAGATGGGTTGTATATTCGGAATTGCATATTTAATGCCATGTGGGATGGGACATATGCTGGTGGGATATATGCCGTCTCTGATTCCGGCCACAATCCTAGGAGATTGAAAATTCGCGATTGTACTTTCCAGGGCGGAAACATCGTTCCCTCGGCGGCGGCCTACATCACCGTTACAAGCTTCGGGGCGGTTCTTATTGCGGATTGTATTTTTGATGCGTGTGACGTTGATGCCATTATCGCCGATGACAGTACCGGCGTAATTTCTTGTTGCCACTTTATCGGCGCCGACGATGATGCCGTTATTACCAAGGGCGGACTTCTCGTCACTGGTTGTACGTATCTTCAGACCTAAACGTAAGTTAAGTGGGGATGGGCAACCGTCCCTACTCTTATCGCAGAGGAGGATGGATGGCGAACATCATCATCAAGGGCAAGTCGAATTTCGGCAGGACGCGCTCAGAACAGGAGCAGAATCTCCGGAAGGAGTGGGGAAGTACGATCACCGATGAGCAACTCGACAAGATCAAACATCTTGAGAGAAAAGCGAAAGACAAGTTTGGCTCAAACCCAAACTTTGTCAGCCCCATCGATGCCGACGAAGTAAAGTGAACGAAAAGGGGGAGGGTCAATGCCCTCCCCATACTTTAACTTAGGAGGTTTTTATGAAAAGCCAGGGGATTAAACTATTCAGCGGAACAAAAACGGCGAGCGGGGACACAAAGGGAATCGCGGCGAGTGCACATCGCGCAAGAACCAGCGACGTGGCTACAATTGGAACCGCTGCCGCTCATGGGTTAGCAGTCGGCGATGGAATTATCATTTCCGGTATGGGTGCCGCCAGATACAATGGAACATGGGTGGTTGCTTCCGTCCCGGATACCACGCATTTCACATACGCCAATACCGGCACAAATGAAACCGAGACTGCCGATACGGCCGGGACAATAACAAAAGTCGCCTTCATCGATGTAGCAGAATTTAAAGGCGGGTTATTCTTCCTTAAATGCACGGCCAAATCAGGAACGCCGACCCTCGTTGTAACAGTTATCACTTACGACAAGAAGACAGACGACTGGTATGATCTTGTGGCGTTCACTCAATTGTCAGATGTTGGAAAGGAAATAAAGGCAATAACCGACGTAGGAAGCAGGATCGCCATCAGTTACGTCATAGGCGGAGGAACACCGAGTTTGACGTTTACCGTGAGTGCAATCCTTAAAAACGTATAAGGAAATAAACCATGAAGAGAGGAGAACTTAGGGATTACATAAGGCTTCTGGCGGATGAACTTACCGAAGCACCCAAGGGGCTTTTCACGAACATCGAACTAAACTTGCTCATCAACATATCTCAGCAGAACATAGCCCTGGCCCTTGCTCCCCATATTCCTTGGGCCGTTACAAAAACCTTCCTCATTTCAATAACCGCAAACAAAAGAGAATACATCATAGAGACCGACTTCGGTTTAACCGACTTCTTTATGATGGATGGAATCTTTCACAACGAATCGGGATATGAACGAACGGAACTTCTTTATGTCGAGAGAGACCAGCTCGTCGAGTATAATGCAATAGGGGAGACCGGTGATCCCAAAGTTTGGTCTTGGGAATCCATAGGAACAATTGCCTTTGACCCATGTCCGGATGAAGCGGTAGCCAATAAATATAAGGGCGCGTATATCCCGATTTTCAAAGACCTGAACGATGACACCACGCACGACCCAGTTACCAGCAAATACTCCATTCCATTTAACGGTTCGTCTATCCTTACGCCGGCTCATCCTTTAATTGCTTTCGATGTTTTGAAGCAATGGCATATTCGAGGTGAAGAAGAAAACGCTGATATTAAGGAGAGATATAAAGATACTTTTGCCGATGTCCTTTTTACCATGCAACAGGCGCAGGGGGTCAACTGGAAAGGAAGACTGCCGGTAAGAGAGATGATTAAGAGGTAGTGAAATGTATCCGCATAGTGCCAAGGGTCTACACAGATTCGACGGCATTAAGAGTTTTGCCGGGACCCTGAACGAACTTGCTCCCCCAACCGAAGTCCCCGAAAGTCAGGTTATAAAGTGTCTTAATTTCAAAGCCCATGCAGACGGAATCAGCCGAGTAAAAAGACTCGGTTACTCAAAATTCGATACCCTCGGAATCACGGCGAGTGCACATCGCGCAAGAACAAACAACGTATCTACGATTGGGACTGCCAGCGCTCATGGGCTAGTGAGTAATGACGGAATTATCGTTTCCGGCATGAGCGGGACCGGGTACAATGGAACATGGGTGGTTGCCTCTGTCCCGGATACCACGCATTTCACATACGCCAATACCGGTACAAATGAAACCGAGACTGCCGATACGGCCGGGACAATAACATTCAAAAAATTTGGAGGATTACCGATAAGAGGGCTTTTTGATTACTGGGATGAAACGCCAGTCAATAGATATGCCGTCATTACGTCGAAAAAAATTTTCAGTCGAGCTGTAGGAGCAGGATCATGGTCCGAGCTTTATTCTCAAGCCACGGAACTCGCTTTTCCCGTAAAGCCTGTAGTCTATCTTCGGGAGAGACCGATTGTCGTAGGTTTTGACACAAACAGACTTGTTGAGCCGACAACGACCTATGGTCTGGGAATCGAAGCACCGACCGGAAAGCCGACACTTACCCCGGTGGACGACGGAGGAAAGCTCACGGGGACATATAAGTATGTCATCACTTATTTTAGAAGCGGAAATTATCAAACAGAGAGCAATCCCAGCGACGAATCATTGCCGATAACGGTTACTGCTAAGAAAATCAAACTTTCATCAATCCCGGTTTCAGGGGATCCAAAAGTAGATAAGAAGCGAATCTATAGGACAACCGAAGGCGGCGCAGTATTTTTTTGGGTGGCCGACATAGAACATGACACAGTAGATTACGAAGACAATATCACGGAACTTGGAGACGAGGTGAGTTATGACCGTTATCCGCCGCCTGTAGCAATATGCGCTGAGTCCTGGGATGACAAGGTTTGGTTCGTTCCCAAAAGCGATAGGAATCAACTTCAGTTCACGAATACGGGCTACGCTGAAGAAATGGCCTATGACAATATCATCCAGGTCAAGGGAAAAGACTCGGATGAAATAATGACGATAAAAGCATACATGGATTCGCTCTATATTTTGAAACACAGGTCAATCTGGAGGCTTGATAAAGTAGGGGAATCATCTTACTTGCTGACAAGACTTCCGTTCAGCACGGGGACGGATGCGCCGGCAACGGTTGCCGTAGGCGGCGGTCTTATGATGTGGCTTTCAAAAAGAGGAATAGAGGTTTTTAACGACCAAGTTATTTTTGAACCCCCTGTTTCAAGTTTAATTCCGACGACAGCGGCGAGTATCTATCAGCCTGCAATCGCTAAATCTTTTGGAGAGATAAATGAAAAAGAATGCGAATATTGGCTTGCGGTTCCGACTGGAACATCAGCAGAGCCGAATCTTATCTTAGTCTTTGATTACATTAGGGCGAAAACAAACAAATACGAGTTTGCCAAAAACTTTTCAGCAATGCACAACATCAGGGATGCCAACTCGAAACTTCAATTTATCACGGGAAGTTCTGATGGAAATCTTTACGTTCAAAGCTCCGGATATACGGACGATAGCACGCCGATTGAGGCTGAGTTCATGACGAGACAATACTGCTCCCTGACCGACGAGAAGGGATTGTGGAATGTCCTTCGCAGACTCTTTGCTGAATATATCTGTCCGACTGGAAGCAAGGTTATTCTGAACATTTATAAAAATCAGGAGAAAATCCCGTTTGTTTCAGTCTCCCTTGAGGGAGGAACGCCGTCGGACCTGGATGAGGCAAGGCGGGTCATAATGAGAAGGGTGAACCTTGGGGTGCCATGCGCCTACTTTTGCCTTGAGTTTATTCACGATGAGACAGCCAGCGGTGAGGTAAGAATTCTTACGCCTGAGATTTATTTTAAGCGAAGAACCTGGAAAAAAGACATCGAGGCCGACTGACATGACCTATGAAGAATTTCTGCTTATGTTGCAGACAAGAAAGAAAATAAGGTCCGGAAGTATAACTGGATTAAAACTGGCGGAAAATTCAATAACAATAGAAAAGATTACTGACCCTGCGATTAATGAAATAAAATTGATAACACAGAGGGCCGTCATCGAGGAAAAGAAAGACGACTATTCGGTTCTTAAATCTGACTTCGGGAAGTTGCTCCTGATGAACGCAACCACGGCAAAAATGTTCCGCCTTCCAGAAGTAATAATAGAGGACATCGGTCTGCCCTTGGCGATCATGAAGCGCGGTATCGGTGCACTGACAATAAAAGCTGGAGGGACCGATACGATACAGGATTCGACCGCCGGGGGGACTTTATATAACGATCTTACGGAAGAAACCTTTGCTCTCATTAACCTTCGCATTATTGCGGTGGCAAAGTGGATGATTGAATATTTTTCAGGATCAGGATGGAGGACATCATGAAATTTGAAATCAACTTAAAGGATGCCATTGTCTTCGCGCTCATCATCGCCCTCGCGGTGACGTGCCTTGTGCGGTTCGCTAAGATCGAAGCGGCCATGCAGACGACGGCGCTGGTTAAGGCGGTGAGCGACCAGGGCGCGGCGATTCAGCAGATTGTTACGTTCCTCAACGCAAAGCAGACCGGTACAACGGGTGCGCCCGCAAAAGCTCCCGAAATCAAGTAAAGAAGTAAGCCATGAACAAAAAGCGATTCGCGGCCATAGTGCTTACGGCACTTGTGGTGGTCGGACTTCTTTTCGGCCAGGGTCCGGTCCAGAAGGTGCGCCTCTGGGATACGAATCTCAGTCATTCGCTACTGCTGAACTGGAACGAGGATAGGACTGCAGGATACACGCTCAACTGGATAGGCATTACTGCGGATCGAACTATAACTTTGCAGGGCAATCCGACGCTCGACGACTGGTTCGACCAGAGCGTCAAGACAACGTTCTCACCGACATTTGTGACCGTTAAACTTTCGGTACTGACGGATGGATATTTTCCGTACCACGTAGCCGATGCGACAGGGTTGGCGAATAGTGTGATCCGCACGGACGGTACGCTTGTCGGAGTGGGGATGCTTCCGACCGTCGCTCAGTTGGAAGTCAATACAAGCCAGATAATCACATCCACGACGGCGGCTCCATACCTAAAACTTATCAATTTATCCGACACAGCGCGAGACCCGATAATCCAGTTCGCCGTCGGGGCGACGCCTGTCACGAAGTTCACGATGGGCGTGGATGACAGCGACAATGATACATGGAAATTGTCCGTAGGCGACATACTCGGAGATGACCATGATGTCATCATCATATCGTCCGATGGCGGGGTTCCGGGCCTTGATGAGTTTACACTGATCGATACGTTCACAGGCGTCTCTGATGTAGAGGGCATATGCACGGATGGGACTTATATTTATTGCAGTCGCTCAACAGACAAAAAACTTTATAAATTCGACATAACCGATGGAACTCAGTTAGCGGTATCACTGGAGGTAGACACGACGGATGTCGGACGGTGCGCAACCGACGGAACCCACGTTTATGTAATTTGCTGGGGCGCACACGTAGTCAAGCAATATCTCTGTACTGATTTATCATACGTTGCCAGCTCTGATGTTTGGACTGGGTTAAGTTATCAAGACGGCGTTTCCTATCGAGCCGGTTATCTTTATGTTACCAACATGAATACTTGCAACGTTCGGAAAATCCGTTGTTTGGACATGGGGACAATCTGGACTACGAACTTTACGCTCGGGGCAGGGATAAATCAAACAGCCCGCGCTCTGGATGTCGCAACTGATGGGCAATTCGTTTACGTCCAAGACAGTAGTTATGACAATAACAGAATCGTCCGACTCAATATGGATGGAACCTGGTACGATGCGACGAACGTTGTTAAGTATATGTCTTATGATTATCACGCCCTATGGTGTGCCGGAGATTATCTTTACGATATGGCAGCATATGTTGCGGGCGACTATTATGTAGAGAAGAGAAATAAATCCGATTTAAGTATTTCGGAAACTTTTGATGTCCTCAATAAAGCAACCCAGGGGTGCCAATGGGGAGATTATCACTATCTGGTTTCGAGTGCATCTACCGGCATTTATAAGTATCAATACGCGACTTCGAGCGCATCCGCCCCAGCGAAAACCAGGTTCAGGCTGAAGGATGCATATGGGCAATACATCGATATTGCTACACTGACAGCGGATGTCCGGCTCGGCATAGGCACGACCATCCCCTCCGAGACCATAGAGGCCATTGGGAACATCAAAGCGACGGCGGGGCAGTTTATCAGCACGAAGGCGACCGGGACGGCCCCGGTCGTCGTGTCCTCGACGACGGTCTGTACGAACCTTAACTCGGATCTCGTTGACGGATACCACCACAACCAGAGCCTGCTTACTACCGCCGCGCCCGCCTTCGATCACCTGCACCTGAGCGCGACGAGTAATCAGATCGTCCTGCAGAGCGCGGGCGTGACGGGCACAATCACGGCAACGCCTGCCAGCACGAACAAGGTCTGGACGCTCCAGGATGTCACGGGGACGATCTATCAGAGCGCAGGGACGGACGTTGCCGTGGCCGATGGTGGTACGGGGCTATCTTCTTATGCCGTTGGCGACTTGCTTTACGCCTCTGCCGGGACGACGCTGGCGGGCTTGGCCGATGTAGCGGTGGGGTCGTACCTGGCGAGTGGTGGTGTGACGACGGCTCCCGCATGGGCGACGCTGAACCAGGCGGCGGTAGCGGGGCTGACCACGGCGGACTCCCCGGCCTTCGTGACGGTTAAATGTTCCGGTCTGACGGACGGGTATGTTCCGTATCACGTTGCTGACGCGACTGGGCTAGCGAATAGCGTTATCTATACGGACGGAACGAAGATTAGCGTAAATGCGGTATATGCACCAAGAACGAGATTGCACGTTTACGAGGGGGCAGTTGAGACATACACGCCGTCGCTAACTACTGACAATGGAATATTTACAATAACTCAAGGCGCAATAACTAATGAGGTGCAGTTTGGGGCATACGTTGCCGACCCGTATGGAATGTGGATTCAGGTAAAACAAAGTAACAATTCGGGGGCGTCTTTTCCGTTAATTCTCAATCCCCTTGGCGGCAACGTCGGCATCAACGACCCTGCCCCTGCTGAGAAACTAGACGTGGACGGCAATATAAATGTTACCGGTGGATATAAGATTGACGATGTTTTAATAGCTCAAAAAGACATAACTGGTCTGACGACGGCTGACAGCCCGACGTTTTCCGGCTTACAAGCTGGAACATTAGCACATGCTTATGGCGGGACAACCATTACTGCTGAAACACAATTGGAAGTACGCGGAGCAACCGGTAATTTCTTTATGTATGCATCAGGAGATAACAGCGCATTTGGAATGGCTACAAATCATAATTTGAACATAAGAACAAACAATACTAATTGGATTACGATATTAAAAACCGGCAACGTCGGCATCAACGACCCCGCCCCTGCCGAAGTCCTAGACGTAACGGGGAACATCAACGTCACTGGCGCATACAAGGTCGATGATGTGCAGGTGGTCAAAGAGCAACAGGCCCACATCGCGGACCTGAACGCCGCTTATGCGGCGGGCGACCTCGACACAGAGGCCGAAATCATCACGGCCATAAATGCGACCAACGCCAAAATTAATGCGATTCTGGCGATGCTCGAAGCGCATGGGCTAGTGGCGGGTTTATAGGAGACGCATGATATACATCATCATCCTTTTCGCACTCGCCCGGATGGTCGATACGGCGACGACTCTTTTCGCCCTGCATCACGGGTTCAAGGAACTGAACCCCCTAATGAAGTGGATTGTCGCCAACGATGCGCGGGCATGGGTATTTACCATCCTTGAGATTATGGCCATATCTTTTCTGGTTTCGTCAGTGCCGGAGACTATCGGACTTTTGATTATCGTTCCCGGTGCGCTTATTCAGACAGGCGTAGCAATACGGGGAATTCTTTTATTGAGGAAACATCATGTTCGCTGACGACAAATGTGGTATGGGTTGGGGCCGCCTCGTGCCGGACCTGGACCTCCACCCTGGCGATGTTATCGTCATCTGGAGCAGCCGCTTAATCGCTTTCATGATTAACGCAGTATTTGGTATCCGCGACCCGGCAACGCATGCCGAGATGGTCTACGACAATTTTTACAACATTTCGTCTTCCATCGGCGGGGTCAAACTGAGGCCGACTTCTCGCTTGTTCACAGCCCGGAAGTGGGTCGTTCTTAGGAACAAAAAGACACCGATGATTAGAGCTGTTCAAGAAGCGGCGAATAAATACATTGGGTGCGGCTATGATTATTTCCTCTACGTCCTGTGGGTCATGCGGCTGTCGCTCGTCCTTCAACCTCTGGTATGGATATTCCTACAACCTTTCCGCAACTGGCTGAAACGCAAAGAAGCGAAAACATTCGGCTGTTCCGAACTTGTCGTTCAGATACTGAAAGACCTGGGCATCGACACCGGCATCGACGAGCCATGCAACGCCCCGCCGGATAACCTCTTGCAGACCGCCCGATCCTGCGTCCACGACTGGGAATTTATCGCAAGTGGCGGAACTCTTAGGAGGATAAAATGAACGATATTATTAAATCAATCTTTGATCGAGTGAAACTTGACCTGCTCCGTAAGACCGGTGTGGTGGCGGTGGGGATCGGCTACAAAACCGTTGGTGGCGCGAAGACCCCCGCCCTTGCCATCGTCTGCTCGGTTATTAAGAAGTTGCCGGTCGAGAGCATCAAGGCAGTAGACCTCATACCCAAATTGGTCGAAGGGGTATCGACGGATGTCATCGAGACGGGCATTATCAGGGCACTCGAAGATCGCACGAAACGATGGCGGCCAGCACCCGGGGGAGTGAGCATCGGCCATGAAAAGATCACGGCCGGCACCCTGGGTTGCCTTGTGGAGAAAGGCGGCAAAAAATACATCCTTTCCAATAATCACGTGCTGGCGAACATGAACGAGGGGGCGATCGGGGATGCGATTCTGCAGCCCGGAGCGTATGATGGGGGCACATTCCCATACGACAGGATCGCCACCCTCGCGGAGTTCGTCAAGATCAACTTCATCGGGGGGGATAGCGGGTGCGCGGTGAGCAAGGCGATAACGAAACTACTGAACTTCATCACAAAGTCCATCAAGAGCGGGTCGAGGTTTGCCACGTCGAGGGCGGAGTTACCAGAAAATCGGGTCGACGCGGCGATCACAGAACCTCTGGACGCGAGCTGGGTCTCAGATGAGATTCTTGAAGTCGGCAAACTGCTGGGTATCGGTGAGGCGACGCTTGGTCTCGGCGTGAAGAAATCCGGCCGCACTTCCGGCCTCACTCGTGGAACCATCGACGTTATGAACGTGGCGGTCCAGGTCCAGTATGGCGACACCAAAGTCGCCTACTTCGTTGATCAATTACAAGCGGGTGCCATGAGTGAAGGGGGAGATTCGGGGTCGGCCGTTGTCGATAACGAGAATCGCCTTATTGGGCTTTTGTTCGCTGGGTCAGATGCGACCACGATCATCAATCCCATCGGCGAGGTGTTCTCGGCACTTCAACTCGATCCGTGGAGATAGGTAGTGGGAAGAAACTATGTAAGTAGGAGGACAAAATGCCTATAAATCCAAACTGGAATCCAACTTTTGGTTTAACATCACCGGATTATGGGACGACACCGGTAGGCGGAACGACAAAGACTGAAGCATTTCCCTGGGCGATCGTCATACCGATTGTAGTTTCGCTTCTTCAGACTATGTTTAAGAAAAGCCCAACCCAAGAAGCGGAAGACCTTAAAAAGCAGATGGCAGTTCTCGGTCTCCAAGCTCCATATCAGAGTCCTTATATGTCAACCATGGACCCCGTTGTAGTTAAGGCTCTTTTGGCGCAACTTGGGCGGACGTCCAATTGGGGGTGGCCTGCCGGGAAGGGAATTGACACAAGTTTTATTCAAGATGCCCTGAAAAACATCGGAAACATTAATCCTCTAGGAATAGGAACGGGTCAAACGATGCCTACCTTTCTAGAGAGATTAAGGCAAGGGTAATTAGGAGGTTAGAGATGGCACAAAACACTTTGATTTCATCGACACCAACACCAATACCGAAGACGGCAGAAGAAGACCCCGTAAAAAAGTGTTTTGATAAATGCGGGGGATATGTCGAACCGTGTTTCAGCCAATGCCTTTATGGAAGAGACTTGGGTTCTTGCAAAACGACTGCCGATTGTCCGACTGGATATGAATGCATTGGTGGGGTATGCAAAAAGAAAAGCGAGGTTCCGGTAAATACATGTGAAAGCAAAACAGGGAAGGCTTGCGTAAACAGTTCAGAGTGCGGATACAACGGGGAATGCGCGGGGGCTTACGTTGACCCCGTTAATAAACGCATTGTGGGCGGAAGATGTCAATGTAAGAAAGGGGAGGGGCATATCTGCAGCGGGGACAAGGATTGTGCGGCTGGAACCCATTGTGTAAACGGAGCGTGCGTAGCCCTCACGGGCAACAATTGTGTTCGAAATACCGATTGTGCAACCGGAAAAAAATGCGTCGATGGGATATGCGTTGGCGGTGGCGGTGGCGGTGGCGATGGTGGTGGGGGTGGTGGGGGAGTGGGGGAACAGTTCGGGTGGAGTCCGGAAATCCAGGCATTACTCTCCCGTATTCTTGATAGGGCAAATAGTCTCCTTGACCAGCCACTCGGCTTAACCGATGCAGAAAGACAGGCTATTTACAACCGCATCTTTGAAAGAATCAAGGGAATGGAAAGACCGGCGATTCAATCGATGATGAACGTAGCTTCGCGTCAGGGACTTTTAGGCAGTCCTTATGCGGAAAGAGGAGTTACCGAAATTCAAAGGGGAACAAGAGAACAACTTGCCAACGCTGAAAGAGACATCGAGATCCAAGAGGCGCAGGACAGATATCAACAACTAATGGGAACGACGGGAATGGCGCAGAGCCTCCTTGGCACGGGAATGGGTGCGGAACAACTTGTCGAGGCGGCGAACGCCGCGAGAAGGGGAGAGGGAACGTCGTCCATGAATGCAGTACTTCAATATCTTATTGCGACGGGAGGGCAAAACAGCACTTACTATCAGGCGCTTTTGAACTGGTTGACACAGCATGGAGGGTAATAAAATGGCCGATACAAGAAACAAAATAAGTTATTTTTTAGAACAAGTGCAACGCTGGTTGCCCTATATTATCCAAGATGAAACGCAGAAGCAACGGCAAAAGCAGGAACTTGAGAACGCCCTTAGAAAAATTCTCGCAGGAGGAGAAGAGGAGAGAAAAACAAAATCATTCGGAACTGGCGAAGATATAGTAAAAAGTCTTTTTGATCCCAGTTATTTCAATAAACTAAATCTTCCTGCGCAACAGGCACTTGCGCAACTTGTTAAGATTTATCCGCAGTTAATCCAAGAGAAGGGGATTCAGGTCCCACCTAATTTGAACCAAGAAATAGAAAATGCAAGTGCGGTTGCATGGCAAGCTGAGAAAGACAGGATGGGGGGTAATTTTCCTACCGAGAACATTGGGCAAGCATACTCAGGTTATTTTGGACCGGAGATGATGGAGAAGTTAGCATCTGGGGCTAGTGCGGTGAGCGAAACCGCAAAAGAAAGACCGCTGGAGGAAAGAAGGGTAGTGGTGGAAGAAAAGAAGCTTCCACTAGAGGAAAGAAAGGTAGCTGTAAGTGAGAGAGAATCAACCCAAAGACGGAAAGAATTTGAAGCAGGACTCAAGGACATGACGCCAAAGAGTGCTAGGGATATTTTACTCGACTTTGACAAGGAAAGAAGAGGAAATCAAAAAGACCTGGCGAAGAAAACTGATGCGTGGGGAGAACCCCTCAGTGAAGATCAACTTCGTGGACTAAAATCAAACATTGATGAGCTTAAGTGGAAAGCAAGTAGAATCGAGAAAAAGTTTCCTCAGATATGGAATGAACCGGATGAATTCGGATTCAAGTTCGGGGAAATTCGGACATCGCCTAGGGGGCGGGCTAGATATGTCGGAAACAATCAATGGGAATTAGTTGATTAAAAATGCTTGATCAAACCTTTTCCACGGAGGAACTTTTCCCATCGACGGGAGAGCGGGTCGAAGAGCAAAGGAAGATGTTTTCCACGGAAGAACTTTTCCCGTCCATTGGCAAGTCAGATGAATACAGATTGGACGGGACAAAGAAGGGGCCGGGATTTCTGGGGACACTTAAACGTCCAGACGGGAAGGTATCAACCGAACTTTCTATTGGGGTTAATATGGATGGAAAAGAAATCCAAATTCCGTCTCTCGTTCCAACCTTAACGAAAGAAGAAATTAATAGGCTTTTAGCCAATGGGCCAATGACGGATGCAATAGTTAAAAAAGCAGTAGAACATGCTAAACAAAGAATGGCATCCGGAAAAAGTCCATTTTTAGAACCATCAAGGAAAACATTCTCTACGGAAGAGATTTTCTCTGATCTTCGCCCAGAAGAGATGCCTGTCGGTGGAGAAATCGGACAAATTATCGGAAGAGAACCGCTTGAGATTGAGAAAAGGCCTGGCTTAGGATACATCGCCGGAGAGACGATCAAAGGAACGGCTGGTGATCTTTTAAAGACTCTAAAAAGACTAGCCCAACAGTCAAAAGAATTTCTCGGGACTACAGTTGAACAAATGGCCGTGCCGCCTATGCCGGGACAAAAAGGATTTATACCATACCTGAAAAGGCCGCCGACGACCCTAAAAGAAGTAGGCCAGGGCGCTAAAGGACTTATTGAGTTCTTCCCCAAAATAGCTGTTAATTTAGTTGAGAATCCCTACAAGCAAATAACAGAAGATCCGTTTGGAACACTTTGCTTCTTATCGATAGTAGGCGGGTTTGTTTTCAAGGGACTTAAATTAAAATCTTCGATGGGAGAACTTTTAACAAAAGAAGACTTATCAAGTGCTTTTAAAGAAGCCTCAAAAACCGTCCCTGAATTTCAATTTGATCCTGCGATTTTAAATCAAGATATCGTCAATAAATACAATGCCACATTAAGACAGATGCTTCCGACCTCTGCACGAAGCCCCGAGGAAATCACAACTTGGGCCGAGATGCCGAGAGAACCAAAGATAGAACCTTCTCCATGGAAGACGTCCCCTCCTGTTGCCGCAGGTGCTGTACCGGAGGCAGGAAAAGAGTTTTCTATCAACGTAAAGCCCGAGGCGGACGGTTCAATGACCATTACTAGGAAGACCGAGATCCCAAAGGTTCCCGAAGTTCCGAAGGTCATCGCGCCGATACCGGATGTATTTATGAGGATGCCGATAGATGAGCTAACGAAGATGGCTGACAAAGGGGTTGAGGGTGCGAAAAGGGCGTTAGTGGCCCGGAAAGCTCCCGGAATCCCCACGGAAGCCTCCGGAATAGGTCCGGGAAGGCAAAACGTGCCTGTAAAAACGCCCGTAGAACCAAAAACTACCCCTACCCCCGCCATACCCACGGGGGAACACCCCTTTCCCCTTCCCACACGAGCCGTAAAAAGGCAGGGACTTGAGCCGGAAGAATTAACCGGATTAGCCAAGTTTGAATATGAAGAAAAAATGGGCGGCGCACAAAAAAGGAAAGAGCCAACCCGCCCGGCTCTAAAAGGGACGAAGAGAACGGAGCGGGAATACTACGAAGAAAAGGGGGCGCAGGGGATAGCGGAAGAGATCGAAAAAGGCGAGATCCGCTGGGTGGATCTAGACCCGGAAACTCAGGCCATGATGGAGAGAAACCATCTTCCCGCAAAGATCGAAGAACTCAAGGCGATAACTGCGGAAAGCCAGAAACAGAGAATCATTGATACCTACAAAGAAACGACCCTGAGGACGAAGGTCGATGAACTGTTTGCGAAGACCGGACTCTCCGACGAGCAGATCAACGAGTTTAAGGCCAATGCTTTCATGGATGCGGAAGAAGCCCGACGTATCACCGGAGATGTGCTTGCCGGGAAGAAAACCGAGGCCTCCGCCGTAGATGAACTCCGCCAGGCTGTTGAGGATACGGTCGCCCCGGAAAAAGTGATTGAAGCGCCTGTTCCCAAAAAGGAGAACTGGGAAGTCGGCGCGGATCGACCTTTTGAATTTGACCCGAATTCCACTACAAACGAGGGAAGATTCAGATTGCTTCCGCCGGACAAAATCAAACCTAAGACGTACTTCAGAAGACAATCATCTACCCCTGGTGTTTCTTACCTGATGGGAAAGGACCTAGAAACAGGAAAGACAAAACCTCAAGCCATTCGTTTCGATAAAAAAACGATGCCAAAGGAAAAGGCTAGGGCATGGTGGGAAACAAACAAAAATCGGTTCCAGTTCTATAGGGAAGGAGAAAAGGTCACGGAGACCCCCACCCCGACCCTGCCACCCGTGGAAGAACCGTTTGCTACTGCCCCAAAGGGGACATCTGCTTTTGCCAATTATCTCGCGGATCTGAAGGAAGCGGGTCTTTCAGATAAAGAGTTAGCGCGCCACGAGGGTATTATTCGTTCAAGGGCTGAGTTTACCGGCATGAATCTTGACGAGTATGTTGTTAAAAATATAACCGGGATCACGAGGGAAAGAACGGAATTCTTTGAAAAGGAAATCGAAGAGAGGATTATAAGTCAAAAAGAACTAACGCCTGAACAGAAGGAATATCTCAAGAAGAAAGGAATGTATGAGGAAGTTGAAGCGCCGCCGGAGAGACCCCCGGAAGAAAAAATGCCCGTTGAGGAGAAGGTGGGCGCACCAAAAGAGAGATTGGTTAAGGTTACTATAAAAACACCTTCGGGAGATTTCACGCAAGAAATCACGGAATCCTCGATTGAAAAAATCAAGGTCTACGCAAAAAAGTTCAAAGCTGAAGACAGTGTTACGGTCGGCAAGCCTTATTATGGAAAATGGAAAGATTATTTGCCGCCCGTCCAAATTGAGACGCTTCTCAAAGAAGTGATAAGGGATGTCAAAACGCTGAAGCCCGACACTTGGGAAAAGTATGCGGGATATCCATTCTGGGACGAAATTAAAAAGGCTTATAAGGGTCTCAAAGCAGGCCAGAGAATAAAAAAGGCGGTTACGTTGACGGAAATACAGAAAGAGCTTCAGAAGACGCCGGAAGGGAAAGTCGAGTGGATGTATCTTGAATCGCAGAGACAGCTGAAAGAGAAAAGGACGCCGACCTTTAAGAAAGCGATTCAGGAAGCCAAGGCCGCCCTTGTGGACACAAGCGGAAATATTAAAAGAAAGCTTCTCAAAGAACTCGGAGAAGAGGGAAAGCAGGCCGTAATTCAACACGACCTTATCGCCGGGACTTCGGCAAAGGCGGAACGGATTTTTAAAAGCGCGGAAGGCGAAATCTACAAGGGTCTGTCTAAAGAAGAAGAGGGTCTATTGAACAGGGCTATTCAATCCAGGAGAACAATAGCGATTTCAAAATACAAGCCTGAAGTAAAACATCCGATGGAACTGACAGGGGAAGAACACCAAGCTTATTTGAAGAAAATTTCCGATCCTATTCAAAAAAGGGCAGACATATATTTTGCCGAAATGAGAAAGGCGCTTGACCGACTCCATGACGAAGGCTTGGTGACCGATGAGGCTTACCAAGATTTGGCCGCCAAGGGTGATTATTCACCACGAAAATTTATTCAATACATTGACCCTGAGAGCACTTATACCGTAGGTGGAAAGACGATCACGGTTCCCGATAGTGGAATCAAGGCGCTTGATGAGGGAAGTTATCGGGTTATGGAGACCGATTCCCGCAACCTACTTAACACCGTTATATCAAGGACGGAAGGAAGGATTTTCAGAAACAAGGCAAACAGAGCGCTTTATGAATTAGCCGACAAGGTTCCCGATAATGGAATTGTCAAAATGGCGGAGGTTTATAAAGAGACTAAAGCAGGCAAACTTATCTACCCGAAACCCTCGGCGAAAGAAATGCTCATGCCTGATGAGTATGCAAAAGGCAAACCCGTCTATCAGGAAGCTCCAGCTGGACAGACAAAGATCAAGGTAATGATTGAGGGGCAAGCAAAAGAAATGCTTATGCCGGATGAGTTCGCAAAAGAATGGATAACAAAAGATCCGCTTATAAATCAAAGTTTGGCGAATTTTATCGGTTGGGCGTCCACCAGTAAAATATTAAAGCCGATGGCGACGGGAATAAACCCCGGATTTGCCATAACGAACCTTCCCCGCGATCTCATCCATGTCTGGCTTACGACAAACGAATATTCAAGTTTCCTCCCTAAATTCGGCGCTCAAATTGCAAGAGACTATTTAACCGTTGCAAAAGATGCCTTTTCGAGGAAGGGAAGGTGGGGTGATTATATTGACGAAGGCGGGGGAATGAGTTTTTTGACCTATCAGGGAAGGTCAATCGGCAAGGGTCTTCCCGGCCTTGCAAAAGTTCAGGAGGTTCTTGGCTATGTCGGAGAAACATCGGAAATTTGGACAAGATTGGCATTAAGAGAGAGAGCCATAAGAAACGGCAAGCCGCCTACCGAGGCCACCTGGATAGCGAGAAATTATCTCGATTTTTCTCAGGGGGGGAATGTTTCTAAGGCTGTCGATTCGGGGATACCCTATCTCAACGCCTCTATTCAGGGAACCAGGGGAATCTTCCGGGCTGTCGGCGACAGACCCGCGCAAACAACCTGGAAGATGGCGCAACTTGGAACCCTGGCAAGCGGCCTCTTGTTGGCAAATAGATTTGTAAACCCCGAGTGCTGGGATAGTATTCCCGACAGGGAAAAAGTCAATAACTTCATCATAACAACCCCATTCAAGATAAAAGACAAGGCTGGGAATGAAAGACATTTTTATTTTAAGATCGCAAAGGATCAGGCCCAAAGGATTCTCTGCACGGTTTTTGAAAATCTCATGGGCAAGGCGCTCGGCGATAAAGTTAATGGCGATCAGATTGCCGCAGCGGTTCAAGATTTTATTCCCATCGTTCCGGAGCAGAACATCCCTCCCAGCGTTTCTGCGTTTCTCGGTTATACTGCAAACAAAGATTTCTGGAGAAATGAGGATATTTGGAAGGGGCCGAAAATAACAGCGCGGGAGGAATATACGGTTTACACGGACTCGGCGATTAGGGAAATTGCCAAGAAGGTCGGGGCTTCACCCGAAAGACTGAATTATGCCCTGGGTGAGGTTTTTACAAAGGGAAATGTTTATACAAGCCTTGTAAGGGGTGGACTTAATTCTTTATTTGACAACCTTCCCAAGGCAGATAAAAAAACGATAACGGAAAAAATATTATCAGCTGTTCCCGACATCAAAAGAGTTTTTAACATGACCCCGCCATACAAACCTCAAGAACTCAAGGAGGCCAAGGAAGCGACGGTCGAGGAATCCACAAGACGATATAAGCAGCGGAGAGAATTGGAAACCACGGCTTCTCAGTTCTATAAGAAACTATATGAAGAAAAAACAAGAGATCAGGAATTAATCGGCAAGGCAAAAGATTTTGTCAAAAACCAACCGCAGGAGGACAGGGAAAGACTTGCCCGATGGTTTGTAAATTATGGAAAAATCTACAACATTCCCGACCGCTCTTGGTGGCTGGAACTCGTAGAAATGCCGCCGGAGACAAAGGCTACTGTTTTCTGGACTAAATATATCCAGTCAAGCGAAAAAGAAAAAGAAGAGATGAAGAGTATAGCCAGAAAGGTTCCCGGTATTTTATCTGAAAGATTCAGTCTAAGGTTCAACGCTTTGTTGAACAAGTGGAAAAATGAGAACAAGTAGGCCATTATGAATTACTTCAAAGCCATAGAGTTTGCCTGTCGCGATCATTGCGGTCTGGATGCCTTTGATCCTAAAATGCTAAAAATACTCAATGAGGTCCGAGAGGAGCTTGGTTTTCCGATCATCATCACCAGCGGGTGTCGCTGTGAAAAACACAACGCCGCGATCGGGGGTGCGAAACATTCAGCCCATCTTCCGGGACCCGATGGATTTTGTCATGCAGTCGATATTAAGTGCCTGTGGGATGTGACCAGGGGTCGATTACAGGAGGCTCTTCAGAAGCGGGGCATCCATCGTTTTGAGGCTTCAAACCTTCATCTTCACGCCGATGACGCTACCTGGTTGCCGAGTCCGGTTCTGGCATCGGTGAATTTCCGGGGACAAAGTGAAACATGAGGAGGTAAAGAGAAAATGAGCGACCTGTCGGCTATTTTAAAAATTTTAGAAGAGATTATCCGGCTTGAAAAAAAGGTTGAGGAGACAATCGCTTCAGAGACGGATAAATCAAGGAGGGAAAAAATTGAGAAAGCATTTAAAGACAAAAACCTTACTACGGAGCAACGCCGCATTCTTATTGCTGATATTCTTTATAACAATTAGCCCTGCCTGCCACAAATATAATCCGGCTCTCTATCCCTCTTATGATTGTCTGAATCCGGGTCCGGAGGTGCGAATGAATCCGCTTGCCTTCGACAAAGACGGGAATGCAGTTGTCAATCAGGCATTCATTCTTTGGGTTTATGAACTAAAGCAGGAGATAATCAAACTCAGGAAACAAATAAAGGAGAAGTGATGAATAATCTTAATACCGTTGGGTTATTAGCGCTTGGTCTATTAATTTTAATCAAGGATGTTGTCGCTCCGCTGATTAGGAAAATGAATCACAAAACAGCAAATCCCATAAGCCTTGAACGTTTGTATCAAGAATTCAAAGACTTCAAGGAGACCCAGAAAGAGTGGAACGATAAGACAGATGAACGATTAGAAAAACTTGAGGAAAAGAAATAAAGTGGAGAAAATAAATGCCTTATAAAATTGTAAAGGAAAAAGGAAAATTCTGCGTGGTGAACAAGGACTCCGGAGAGAATAAGGGTTGCTCGAAATCGGAGCACGAAGCGATCGCCCACCTCCGCGTTTTATATGGGGTCGAAGGGGGAATGAAGCCGACCGGAGAAAAGGGCAAACCTTTCAGGGTCCGACACGGGAAATAATTATCTCGGTCCTGTTGTTTTTCCTTTTCTTCTCAATCTTCTGTTCATACTTATCGTCAAGAAATTCCGGCGAGTCATCATAGATGAGTTTCAATTCTTTGATCGCATCTATGAGCGGCTTCAGTCCACCTATAAAGTTATCCTTATCCAAAAAAGATTTTCTGTAAGAGACGATATTTAGTCTCATTTTTCGAGGTTTTGTAATCACTTCATAGTCAGGATTCTGTTCCCGTAGTTCGGCAAAAACTTCCCAGGCAAAATCATCCTTTAATTCAAGTCTTTTAAAACGGCACATTCTGAGAAGTGGGTTAAGACTTGGTGTCAAACTTCTGATAACTATTTTCACTTCATCCACGACTTTCTCTCTTTCTTCCCCTTGAATACAAAACAGATAAACTTCGATTTTATTTTGGAACCACCGCTTGACCTAAGCACCTTGCAATCCCGCTGGCATTTTTCACACAGCTCCTGAACTCCCCGTTCTTTGACCCGCAAGTCCCAAGTCCTTTTTCTGTTCGCCGCGCTTTTCCAAAGGCTAAATTGATTGCTCATTATGTCATGCGACCTTATTTTTCTACCTCGCCCTGCCTCACCCAGCCTTGCCTCACCCTACCTGGCCAAACCCGACCTTGCCAATCCCGACCCCGCCGCACCTAACCTCACCGTGCCCCACCATACCAGACCGTGCCATGCCGTTTTCTATTTTCATTCAATCATTGCTCCTTGTCTCCTACAGCCCCGGAAAGGGGCCAGGCGAAAGGAGGAGCAAAACCCGGCCCCCCGAGGCTCAATAACTTTTTTTGACCGCTTTGAACTTTGCTCCGAACAGCACGCTCATGATGATAGTGAGCGCCGTAATGATGGTCTCGGCTGGCAGATTCAGACCGAGTTCCTTGTTCAAGGCCGCGAGTATCACGCACACGAACGCAAGTAAGAACTTCGGATCCTTCCAACGTCCAGCCTGAGCACCGATCTTCTTCAGGTCGAGCTTGGCCTCGAAGAGGACGTAGAGGACCACGGCCGTCAGACCACCCAGGACCGTCATCGCGTCCATCCCCAGGCCGAACTGCTCCTTGAAGAATGCCAGGATCGCCGTGATGACGCCCAAGACCGCAAGCAACGTTTTCCTGCTCATGGTGAGCACCTCCTATTGAGAATTTTTATCTCGGCTGATCTCGTAGGCTCCTCCACAGACCAACGCGAGGATGTAAACAAAGATGATGAATATGTTTTTCATTTTGGGAACTCCTTCCCCTCGTAGCCGGCGATGGCCTTGCGAAGATCGTCGTTGGACTTCACGTTAATCGGACGTTCGAGGAATCTGTGAGTTAATGTCTCAAAATCCCCACCGTGGTATCCCATTTTTTTCGCCGCCGCGCACAGCACGTCCCCCGCCCGGAGTCGGGCATCGTATTCTGCCCTTACATGGTCTTCGAGAATCTTAGCCGCACTAAATGATACCTCCAAGTCCGCCGCTAGTTTCATCAGGCTCTTGTTTTTTAGGTTATCCGCCGCCCGGAGTCGGGCGATGATGATTGATTTTATTCTTTGAGTAAGTTCCTTTATTGTCGGAGCCATCTTTGTTAATCGTTCATCCCCACTTTTGGTATAGCCATCGTCAATGCTTTCTATCCTAGCCTCAAATGCCACGGTTATTTCTTCTACCAACTCCTCCGTGCTGTATTTCTCGCTCATCTATTCCTCCTTTCCCTCATAGTCGGCGATGGCCTTGCAGATATTCATTTAGAAAACTCAATATTTCCACTCATTATGGATAGAATATTGTAAGAATTTAGACCGTATTGATCCTTAATTTCCGAGGCCACCTCATTGAATCTGGG
>Ga0315274_10001181_pt1 | contig 40562 bp, 32 predicted proteins | sample YL17G02_20_MG_FD_203700 | JGI IMG/M metagenome (GOLD analysis project Ga0315274, IMG submission 203700) | Sediment microbial communities from Yellowstone Lake, YNP, Wyoming, USA - YL17G02_20 | ecosystem: Environmental > Aquatic > Freshwater > Lake > Sediment | place: USA: Wyoming | collected...
AAGCTCTTTGATAGTTCATCTATCAATCCGCCACGTAGACCATAAATCATGAACTCATCAGTTATTTGTTCAACTGCTAACTCTATTCTTTCTATTTCCCCAAGTTTGAGAGCATCAAGCACTTTTTTGGGATTTTGTGTCAGTATCTGTATTTCATGCATACTTCATTGGACGATCTTTACAGATACTTGTTTATTACCTTTCCGAATTACAGAAAGTAAAAAAAATGACTTGGACTTGACAGAGCAATAAATATTCGATATAATGGGTTTTGTAAGGTTTAAAATCTAAAGAGCAGACTATAAACTTAGATTCAAGAGACGGTGAGATTAATGTCAGAAACGCTATATCTGGCAGCCCCTCCAGAAATGGAAAGGCTATTGCGGAAATATAGTGGAGGGAACATTCCTCCCCTGTTCAGTGATCAAGAAGATGAAGGTTTGCTTGGTGGCAAAGGTGAGGACCTCCTGAATATCTACCTTGCAGGTTTCTCGAAAACTTATAATATGCCTTTGCACCTATTCCCCGTTTTGAGCAATCGTATTGATGAAATTCAGGAACCTTCCGAAGATGATGCTCTGAATTATGAAAATGTGCGCGACCTGATCCTTTCGTGTGAAAATTTCAGATCACCTGAAAAGAGCGATACCAGTCTGGAAGATGGTTGTAGACAATGTCTTGAAAAGCACGTACTGTCGCTGAAAAACCGAAATCCCATAGCTTATATGTGTTATGCCGGTATGATAGGATTTGCCGTACCAGTCTACGTGGCGGATAAGGTAGTTGCCATTTTATCAACTCAATGTCGAAAACCAAAGGAAGGTGCTATCTGGCCAGCAGGTTTCATTAAACAGGATTGCTGTCAACTACCGCTAACCATTGATGACTCAGAGGACGAAATAAGTCTACAAAATTGGCATGGCAATTATGAAAACGTCTGGAACGAAAGCAAACGCCGAATCCGTGAATGTGAAAAAATCTATGGTTTCAAATCCAGCGAGTTACTGAAAGGTGTAAACGAAAGAGTCAAAAACAAGATTCTGGATGAGGTAACTCCAGACGACGTTGAAAATATAATGGTCAAAAGCCTTATACAGGCAAGTGAATACTTGTCTGATCTGCTCAATCAAAATTACAGGCTTGAAAAAGAATCCATAGTAGGTTGGACACGGGCTGAAATGGGAAGCGCTTTGTCAACAGTTGATGGCTTCTGGGACAAAATTCGCTGGTGTCTGGAAAACCTGGTACGGCTGATAGGAATTGATTACATACTATTAATCTCTTATGACAGAAAAACTCTCCCGTCTCTGCAATTGCACTGCCATTGCGGTCTACCCGAAGAATCTGCACCCGCTATGCAATACGACTTTATATCAGGTCAACTAGATAATTTCATTAGTAAAATCAAAGCCAGCGAGCGAATCCAGGAGATTGATCTCCTGAAATACAGGGAAGTACCCATACTAAGCGAGCTATATAGCATGTACGGTAAGGGAACCCATTACCCTGTTCTCACTATATCTTCAGACAAATTTGATAACAGAATGATCTTTATGGTTCTGGGAAAAAGGAACCCTGTGTCGAGACGGAGAATGATGATTGAGATCAAGCCAGATAACACGAGTGCTATCCCTGCAAATTGGTTAAGAAATGACGATCAAAAGCATCTTATCACCATCGCCAGGGAGTTGGGCATAATAGTCCACGTCTTTTTCTCTATCAAAAAGATGCAGGAAACAAAAGAGGAGCAAACCAATCTGATAGAATCCGTAGCACACGACTTAAAGACACCCATAAATAATATAATGTTAGCCGCTGATAATCTCCGAAACGCACGCATGTCACCTGAAAGGGCTTCACGAACCATTAATGGGGTTGTGACTCAGCTTGAGCGATTAAATCTGTTCGCTCAAAAAGCCTGGATGCTTGAGCAGATCAGGCAAAATGAACTTACATACAACGACAGTGAAAGTGTTGATGTTTATAAGCTCTTATCAGAGTGTCGTGATACAATGTCCGATCTTGCGGCTGATAAATCCATTGAGATACGTATTGATCCTGAAATTGAAAAATGGCAAAGCGTATATCTTGATATAGAAAAGCTTGCTCTTGTTGTTATGAATTTGATCCAGAACGGAATAAAATATTCTTTTCCTGAAACACAAATAGACATAAGTGGATGGAAAGACGTTGTGAATTCTGGCATAGTGCTAACCTTTGCAAATGAAGGTATACAAATACACGATACAGAGAAAGACCGTATATTCGAGCGGCATTACAGATCCAAAGAAGCTATAAAGACTGACCCAACAGGAAGCGGAGTTGGATTAGTGCTTGTGAAAGAGTTCGTTGATCACTACAAAGGACGAATTGACATAAGAAGCACAGAGATCGGGTTTGGAAGATTCCTCAACGTATTCTCGCTGTACTTACCAGGGGGATAGTGTCATGAAAAAACGAGTGCTGCTTATTGAAGATGATAAATTCCTTCTCGAACAGCTTCAGATAGCTATGGAAGATTATGAAATTATACCCGCATATTCTGCTGTTTTGGGAATGGAACTGGTAAACAAGATGGAATTAGACGCAGTCCTTCTGGACATAATGATGCCGCCCCCGGATGACATTGATCCGGAGATCGTTGGATACGGACGCACTACCGGAGTTGAAATCTGCCGAAAGATCAGAAACCTGAAACCCAATCTGCCGATAATTATTCTTTCTGTTGTGCGCGACCCTGGAATATTACAAAGAATAAACGAATCTGGGGCTAATGAAATACTAAATAAACCAGTGTTTCCCGGTAAAATCAGCGAAATTCTAGAAAAAGTCTTTAACGAAAGGTTAATGGGTTAATAGGTCTATTAATTCAGACCCATAACCCCATAGACCTATTGACCTATAAACACTATTGACAGCCTTTTGGTAGCATAGTATAATCTAATTTGCATAATTTTTACCAAACTATAACCTTCATCTGCTATAAGGATTGAAAAATCATATATCAGTAGCATTAGAGATCATAAAATAACATACGTTTCTAAATAAGGATATTATATTAAATGGGAGGGAGTTCTTATGGTTACAAACAACTTAATACTTAATAGACTCTTTACCCAAAATGTTTTCCAAGATATAATTAACGATAACGATAACAGCACATATGGTACGGTTGTGAAAAGATATATTACAGATGGAGAAGCAAAGAATAATGGGGAGCTTATAAGTGAAATATATGAGATCATGTCAAAATTTTATCGCAATGAATATTTTTACCAAAATACTTTGCTAAATAAACTCTTGATAGGGAAGCATAGTGTTAATACAACAACAGCATTAACGCAAATACCAATAGGAAAATCAAAAGCGGATTTTATACTTATAAACGGCAAAGCTACTGTGTATGAAATTAAAACCGAATTGGATTCTTTTGATCGCCTTGAAACACAGTTACGGGATTACTTTAAAGCTTTTAACCGTGTATGTGTGGTAACATCTGAAAGCCATTTTGATAAAATATCAAGCATCCTGCAAAACACTCCGGTTGGCATTTATATTCTCACCAAAAAAAATACAATTAGCAAAGGTTTGAAAAAAGAACCTACAGAGGATAATACTCAATTAGATCATTTAGCTATTTTTAAGGTGCTGCATAAAAGTGAACATGAGAGAATTCTAGAAAAATACTTTGGGCAATTACCTGTTACGTCACAGGTATTTTATTATGGCGAATGTTTTTCCTTGTTTTCAAAGATTCCTATTGAAGAAGCTTATACTATGTCAATAAATGAACTAAAAAATCGCAATAAAATAGTGGTTAGTTTCTTTCAGAATGTTCCGTATGAATTGAAATCGCTAATGTATTTTTCAAATCTACCAAAGAAAGACTTTGATGCGCTAAATCAATTTCTAAATAGTAAATTTGGGGGATGACGCTATGTATTTTCCCTATCTGCGTGGAAGACAATATGAGCTGTTAGCTTTGCGTGAATTGGTATCGAAAAATTTGCTGGGAGATTATGTTATCCCGATTGTTGAACCAGTTAAGCTTTCATCTACACTTACGAGGACTATATCCGAATACATCAAAGCCAGCCATCCTATTTCAATTATTAAGAATCCAGCGGTAGGTTCATTTCTAAAAGAATTGGAAAATGTCAAGGATGGGTCGAAAGAAGCATTATACAAAGAAGAATTTTTAATGCAATATGATAACGCCGCTGTTATCAAGTCTATAATCATGCAGAAAAATACCGAAGCAATATTAAAAGACTGGGCTGAAAAGGGTGTCAACAAAAATGATTTGCTCGTAATTAATATTGACCGAGATTACTTAGACCTTTATGAGCGAGAGTTTAATGGAGTTGATCCTAAATATGCTTTAATTCCTGACGAAAGGATCTTTAGGCGTAAAATAAGGCGGAATAAGATTCTTTTAGATGACAAATTTGGAAAACAAAATCGGAATGTTGATTATAAAGATAAAACCGACGAACCTTTTTCTGATGATCATTTATACTTCAAAGAAGATGGCTATCAAGGATTTTCGGATTATTCAATAATTGGAAATGAATATATTGAATCTGGTTTTGCCCCGTATGCAGTTGTCATACATATTGTGTATTTTGCAGAAGATAAAAGTCTTAGAATTAAGCATTTTGTTTCTGATTCAAACGAAGACACAAAGGACACCGCAGGAAAATTCGGGCAAACTGTTTGTAAGCTGGCAGCATGGTATGAAACGGAAGCAAAGTCGGATAATATGACACTCGGATTAAAAACCTTATTAGAGCACCATCAAAATCTAACATATCAAGGACTTGGAATCGCAAAAAAGCTATCATTAATGCACCATTTAGAATTAATGGGAAGATACTTGAGCAAGGTTAGTTAATATGTATTGCTGCGTCAACTGCTTTAAGGATGCTGAAATCAAAGCAATTATTCAGAGTTATAACATTACTGATGATTGCGACTTCTGCGGAGAAAAGAGTGTATCCGTCTATCAAATTGGTATTGATACCACTATATCTGATCTATTTGATGGATTATTAGATGTTTATACAACAGCGGCAAGCTTGCCAATCGCATTTCCGAAAGATAGCACAGACTTAATAAAAAATATCCTGTATAATAAATGGAACATATTTAATGTAGAACCAGATTCTATTTATAGGCTGATTAAAAGCATCTGTCACGAAAGGTATAACGACCAACCTGAATTGTTTGATGCTCCTGTTGGCATATTGCAAAGTCAAGATCAGGACTATTTGGAAAATAACGCAATTATTAAAAATTATCGTTGGGATGATTTTGTGGAAGAAATAAAACGAAAAAACAGATTTCACACGGACTATATGAATAAAGATGTGTTGAATATATTTATTGATTATGTGATGAAACCCTATAAGACTGGTGATAAATTTTATCGTGCGCGAATATGTCCGACAGAAAAAGGCTTTCCCACCAGCGAAATGGGTGCCCCGCCACCTGAATCAGCAACCGCAGGGAGAGCAAATTCAGAGGGGATTAGTATACTATATTTGGCAGATACGGAAAAAACAACACTTTACGAGATTCGAACTGGTGTTCACGATTATGTGACAATTGGTTGTTTTGAATTACAGCGAGATATAAAAATCATCAATCTGATAGACATTGATAAGATTAGCCCATTTATCGGGATTGATTTTACCCAACATGCGGTAAACATAGAATATTTAAGAAAGATAAGTCAAGAGATTGCAAAACCTCTTAGGCGGCATGATAGTCTTTTGGATTATCTTCCAACGCAATATGTCAGCGATTATATAAAAAGTAAAGGGTATGATGGAATCGAATATATGAGCGCAATGTGTCCTGACGGAGTAAATTTGGCGATTTTCGATGAGGACTTATTTAGGTGTATAAACACAAGCGTTTATGAAGTAAAGTCTCTTGTATATTCGTATGATAAAGCCAAATAGTTTTGCTTTTTATGAAAATCATCTAGCAGTGTCCGAACTCATGTCTGAATTTCAGATAAACCTATTGACTTAAAGAAGGTATAAATAATGAAATCGGATGAAACCTCACGGAAGATGGTTGACAATGCAATAAAAGGATTTCGTTCAAGTAATAATCCTGATGAGCGTCTTAGCTATATGTGGAACATAAGCCAGCTCATAGAAAATACAACGGATGATGAACTCTACGAGCTAGCCGCCGCAATTGCTACTGAAGAAGATCCACGTTTGCGCGGTGAGATTTGCTACGCCATATCACGGTCACGGAAGCCGCAACTCATAAATTTCGTTAAAGGCATGGTACAGGACAAAAACCAGTACGTCCGTAAAGAAGCCCTGACTGCCATCAGTGAACTGAACGGGAGCAACGAAGCAACGTTGGCGGTCATAGAGCCGCTTGTGAATGCTGTAAATGAAATTAGATCGACGCTGGCAAACCTTCAGAAAGACCTGAATAACATCCGAAATAATGCCATAAAACCTACTAGTCAAGTGTATAAATCGTCAAGCATTGACGGAATCGTCATGACCGATCGCATGAGATGCTGGGAGATTTACCTGCGCAACGAAAAAGAGCTTTTGCAAAACCATAGAGGCGAATACGTAGCAATTTATAAAGGAAAGATAGTTGGTATAAGTCCAAGTGATTTAGAGCTTGCAAAGATGATCCATGACATGTATGGCGACGTTGAAGCATTTATCTACAAAATCGAAGAAGAAGACGAAGAACCAATCTACGTACCACCATATACTGGCAATATTGTTGAACTATAAAACCGAAAACTAATCATGGTTGATTTTCTTATAAGTCATAAACCTTACGAAAAAAAGAGCGGGGTCGCATGTTTTGCCCCCTACGTTAGTGTAGTCATATCTTCACTGGGAAACCCAGTGTTTCCGCCGTCTCTGGCAGAGCAAAACACAGATACCGTCCTTTCCTCGTTGCACGGCGAAACGTGTGTCTTTGATGCGAGGATAGATACAGGAGCGGACATTACTTGCATTCCCCGAGTTTATGCAAGTAAGCTGGGCCCATTGATACTCGGCAACCCGATCACTGTAAGAGGACATGACGGCAACGTTAACAGGGTCTGGACTTATCGTTTAACGATCTCTGTATTGAGCTACCCTGACGATGGCAGGCTAAAATCATATCGTCCAGAAAAAGGCGTGTTACTCACAGATTCCAACATAGGTTTGATCGGAATGGACATAATCGGCACCTGCCGAAGAGTGACGTTCGACAGCACCACAAAAGAATTTTTCATAGAAAATTGAAATAACGATTGACTAAATTAACGACCCTTTATGATCTTCATGGGTGATGGATAAGTATTCCCTTCTATCTTTGCAATACCCATTTCGACCATCGTTCTGAAAACGCACGACAGCACAGTGCAAAACTGGTTTGGAACCGTCTGCGTAATTATCAGGGCATCTCCTTCCTTATGGACGATTTCAATTGCACAGAAAAAAGTTTCACTCCAAATTTATAATCAAAGTTACTTTAACGACACTTAAGGAGTAATGTATGATAGTAAATACACTTACACTGGGACCGATGCAAGCGAACTGCTATCTGCTAGAATGTGAGGAAACTCTATCAGCAGTAGTGATCGATCCCGGTGATGATGCAGATGTGATACTAAATATTCTCGAAGAACGCAAACTCAACCTTGAGCTTATAATAAATACACATGGACACGTAGATCACATCGCCGCAAACTCTGACCTGAAGCAAAAAACAAATGCCCAATTGTGTATACATAAATTAGATGCTGACATGATAGTAAACCCTCAGAAGAATCTTTCGTCTTTTATAGGTAGAGCTATCTCATCTTCCCCGGCTAGCAAAATTCTTAAGGATGGTGACATCCTTGAAGCTGGTATGATAAGCCTTAAAGTTATCCACACACCCGGACACAGCCCGGGCAGTATATGCCTGCTGACTGATGAAGCCATATTCACAGGAGACTTGTTGTTTGCTGGAAGCATCGGTAGATACGATTTCCCCGGAAGCTCTTATGAACAAATAATTAACTCCCTAAAAAAGATTATGGAACTCGATGATAATATAGAAGTTTATCCCGGACACGGACCCATTACCACAATCGGAGAAGAAAGAAGCACAAATCCATTCCTTTAAAGCAAAGGAGTTAAAAGTGAAGATAGGTATAATATCAGATACACACGATAATATTCCAAAGATAAAAGAAGCGGTAAGCACCTTTAATTTAAAGGGAGTTAACTTTGTAATCCATGCAGGAGACTACGTTGCGCCATTCTCTATTGCACCTCTGGAAAAGCTGAAGTGTGATTACGCCGGAGTCTTTGGAAATAACGACGGTGAAAAAGCTGGACTTACAAAAAAGTCAGGCGAAAAAATAAAGGCCCAACCCTTTCTAGTAGAATTTGATGGTAAAAAAATTCTCATCCTGCATGAACCAAATAACCTTGAAGCCTTGACCGAAACTCAAATCTATAATATAATAATTTATGGACACACACATAACCCCGTGATCGAAAAGCAAGGCAAAACACTGATTATAAATCCGGGGGAATGTTGTGGTTGGCTCACTGGAAAAAGCACAATCGCACTGGTTGACCTTAATGATATGAGTGCAGAGATTATAAAGGTTATATGATTTGTGCGAATAGTATTATCCAGTTGCGATCTGTGCATCACAGTTGTTTACTGTTGTATAACAGAAAGGAGGTAAATGAAAAAAAGTTATGGATCATAAAATCTATACACATACAAAAGCAAGATCCCCTTCGTATTAGTGAGGTGATATATTATGAAGAAATTCTGGCAGAAAAAGAACGAGGAGGAAGTTCCGCAGGACTCCTCGCCTGTTGAGGAGGAAAAAAAGCCTATTGAAGTAAAGCTAACAGACGACGATAAAGAAAAGCTTAAGCAGATGATCGCTCAAGCAGAAAAGGAAAAATATGAGCGATTCGGTAGGTTACTCGGTTCTAGAAGAGGTAAAAAATAGTCATAAATTAGGGCTAGAAGCAAATTGGGGCTTCTAGCCTTTTTGTTCATTTAATAAGAGTATCGCAGGACTTTAATGATGGGTGTTCGGCAATTTAAATCACTAAGGCTTTCAATAGCTGTGTCAATCTTATTGCATACTATTGTCTTCTTCTCCATAATATGGATAAAACTTGACAATGAGTATAATATTGGTGAAAAAATTCCTGTAACATTACTCAAAAGTAATAAAACAAAGCTTTTGCGACGCTCTATGCCCGCCCGTGCGATCCCTTCATTAAATGTACTGTCTCAAAGCTATTCACAGGGAACAACTGTAAAAATCAAGTCGAATCAGGTTCCATCACCTGTAATTTTCGTTGACAAAGCATTTCCAAAGTTATATTCGGGTGTTGAAAGCCTGCCTTACGAAATCCCTAAAAACATTAATGACAAAATGACGTATCATATAACACTGCCTTTAACAGTAAAGGTGAGAGACGTCAGCCGAAAACCAACCTCTACAAATACCGTTGTGCTTGAAGGTTACAAGTTTCTTGACGATACTTTGTCAATACTTGAAAAGCCGAAAATCAGTATCGCTGAAGACAACAGCGAAATTCTGCGGCAGTTTCTTACTCTGATTCGTAAAAAAATAGAGTCTAAAAAGAAATACCCTATGTCTGCAAGAAATGCGGGGATTGAAGGTAGTTCGGAAGTAAAAATGACCATATTGAAGGATGGACAGTTAGAGAAAGTCGAAATCATAGACTCATCGGGAAGTGAAGTATTAGACAATGCTGCGATTGAAAGTATACGTGACGCAACTCCATTTCCTCCTATCCCGCCTAATCTGAAACGTGATAAGATTGAGATGAGTATTTTACTGGTATTTAAGATTGGCTAATATATGCGCAAGCCATGCTTGCGCACTTGCTGAAGCATGGCTTCAGCACTCCAAAGGGTAAAGGATATGCTTAAAATGTTACTTACAGCATTGGCATTATGTATTGTATTCGCTCCACAACAAGCGTGGTCAGAAGATGCAGGCATCGCTGCGAAATACCACGGTGATAAAGGCATTGAAAGCGATCCTGATGTGCTGTTCGCTGAGAATTTCGAGGCTGACGGTATTGAAGAGATCGCTAAACATTGGGATGAAGCCAGCAACAAGGATGGAAAAGTGATGCAGTTAAGTGATGACGTGCCAACCAATAGCTCAGGGAAACACTCATTACAAATGACTGCGACGCTGAATGAAAACACTGGGGGACACCTTTACGTACGTTTGAAGCGTAGTGTTGATACTGTGTTTGCAAGGTTCTACGTGAAATTCGCTGATGATGCTGAGTATATACACCATTTCGTCCACATAGGGGGTTATAATCCGCCGACACGATGGCCTCAGGGTGGTGCAGGCGAACGCCCAAAAGGTGATGAGAGAGTCACCATAGGCATTGAACCACACGGAGATTATGGACATTATCCCGCACCGGGCGTTTGGAGTTTTTATAACTACTGGCACGAGATGAAAATATCGGCAGATGGGAAATACTGGGGCAATGCTTTGCGCCCCATCAAGCCTGCGATTATTCCAAGAGGGCGATGGCAATGTGTTGAGGTTATGATTAAGCTCAATTCTGCACCAGATGTGCCTGACGGAGAACTTGCATTGTGGCTGGATGGTGAACTGATAGCCCGCTTCGTAAAATGTGTTCAGCGCGGTAAATGGTCAGGAATGGGATTTTCGTTGGTAGATCAAGGCGGGGAGCCATTTGAAGGTTTCCGTTGGCGCACAAGTAATGATCTAAAGATTAATTTTTTCTGGCTGTTACATTACGTAACTGAAAATGCCGCAAGGCAAAACAGAGTAACGAACCCCAAACGCACAAACACCGTCTGGTTTGACGACATAGTGGTAAGCACCAGATACGTCGGACCCATCAAACCAAAACGTTAAAATCATAGGGACACGGCACATCACCTATTCAATACAGTTCGTATCTCACCCCAGGTAGTTGGCAGTTTGCCTTTGAAGTCAATGTTTTGACCTGTTGCATCTGGATTATATTCTTCTACTGTTGAAATTCCAGATAATCCTATTCGGAAGCGATCGCCTTGTGCGCCGCCAATAGCATAGATGCGTTTATTCACACTACTAGACGATAAATAATATCTTGCAGTTAGCATATCGGCTTTTTTTGTCCACTTATCCGCAACAGGATCATATTCCTCAACAATGGAAAGCTCAGTCTCATCGTTTGATAATCCGCCAATGACATAAATTTTATTATTCAACGAACAAATCGAAGGATACATTCTCCCTTCTGGGATATTTGTCTTTTTCGTCCATTCATCCCTTATTGGGTCGTATTCCACTAACACGACTTCTCCACTAATCATAAAATCCATAGCGACTACATATATCTTTTCATTTATGGCACAAGCCCATGATATGCCAGATGCTGGCATATCGGTTTTCTTTGTCCATGTGTCCACCACCGGATCGTATTCTTCCACTGTTGAAAGAGCATTATCTGCCATATTTTTTATTGATAATCCACCAATTGCATAAATCTTACCATTCACAGAACCTGAAGCTAACCAATATCTGTCTGTTGGCATATTAGTTTTTCTCGACCATTTATCTGCTATGGGATCATATTCCTCAATGGTTGAAAGGCTAGCTGCACCACCAGGAGAGCCTCCGATAGCATATATTTTCCCATTTACTACGCTAGTCGAAAGGCAAAATCTTCCAGTTGGCATATTTGCCTTCTTTGTCCATGCGTCTGTCGTTGGATCGTATTCTTCTACTGCTTGAGTAGTGAAATTGCCAAGAAACCCACCGATAACGTAAATTTTGCCATCCACTACGCTAGTGCTGAGAAGATTTCTTGCAGTTGGCATATCGGCTTTTTTCGTCCATGTTCCGCCTTCTGCCTGCGGAGCCATGAAGAGTGCGTTTTGCAGGCTTGGTACGATAGAACCCAATCCATTACCATTCGATTGTTGGTTGGTCATGACCGATATGTCAGAGACCCTAATCACGTCCACATGGTACTCACCTACGTTCAGAACCTTTGACTCTCCAGGGGAATGAGAAGATGCTATGAATCCAGTTGTGTTAAGCCAGCTTGGATGCAGACCGAAACTCATAATAGTGATGATAATTCCCGTAGCTAACGATAAACCCCACGGCAGTGCCTTCATAGGTGAAAGCGGACTGACCCTTATGTGCTTTACTATTTCAACAATGCGGAACGTGAATGATCCCGGCAGTTCGTGACGTTCTTTCGTTGTAGTCATCATGGCGAGTGTTTCCTCCTTCAATCGGGACATTGCTTCACTGAGCCGTCGATCTATCGTTCTTGGTGAGGCACCAAGGAACCTTGACATCTCCCTGACGTTCATGCCGCCAAAATATCGTAAAGTCAACACCTCACGATATATCTCAGGCAGTGATTCCAACGATTCTTTTATTGATCCGTAAACTGAATCTTTGATATAAGAATCCATTGAAACGTTATCAATGGTATCAGGGTCTTGATCTTCGACGAACTCACGATCAGGGCGTTTGGAAGCTGATCGTACCCAATCTCTGCAAAGGTTGGATGTGATCCTGTAAATCCAGCCAATGAAGTTGTCCCAACGTCTTAATGTATGTAGATTCTGATAGGCTTTGATGAAAGCTTCTTGTGTGATGTCCTGAGCATCGTGGAAGTTGCGAACTCTTGAGAACGCTAAGGCATAGATACCCCTTTTGTATTTGTCTACAAGGAGCCCATAAGCGGCATGATCACCGTCAAGGCATTGCTGGATTAGGTATCCGTCTTCTGTTCGCATTTTGCCTGTCCCACTTTTCCAAAAACCATTGTGCATTAGCACTGGCAGGTAAACTGCCAGTGGCACAGCGCAGATTTCTTGAAACGTAAATGCACAATCAAAATGTTATTTGATATAAATAAAAGCCTTCATTTATTATGACGTTATGGAAGGGAAAAATACGCCACATTGATCGGTAAATTTTATCAGGTATATAGGCAGGAGTCAATGAATTGCTTACGGATGACAATTGAAAGCATTTTATACCTCTGATGTGAAATTGTTTAAAGCTAATTAGAATGGGCTTTCATAAAACGATAAATTAAAAAATCCCTCTAAATCTCCAGAGGGCATATTCAATATGCCCCTACGAAAAGGGAGACTTTAAGGATCCTTTCACATCAAAAGTTTTATTGACTTTGATGATTGAATATGGTAATCTATTATCATCCGATTGGTTTCTTGATGTACAAACGACGAATGTTTAAAGGAGGTAGTTTATGAACTCGCTACTACTGTTACTTTTGTCCATTGCGGTCGTTGTTCTGGGTTACATAATTTACGCAAAAAGGATTGATAAAAGAGTTATCAAGTCCGACCCCAACAAAGCGACCCCTGCGAAAATGTACATGGATGGCGTGGATTTTACACCTACTAGCAAAAATGTGCTTTACGGCTATCAGTTCAAGTCCATCGCCGCTTTAGGACCCATAGTTGGCGTTATTGTTGCATTGCAGTGGGGATGGTTGCCTGCGTTGTTGTGGCTTTTGTTTGGAGTTCTATTTATCGGATGGGTTCAGGACTATACGAGTACAATCATAGCGGTTCGGAATGATGGACAGACCTTCGGCGGGCTGAGCTACACACTCATTTCACCTCGTGCCAGAACAATACTACTTTTATTCATATATTTCTACATACTTTTGATATTAGGCGCTTTCGGCAGTATAGTCGCCAACGTACTTTTGAACGTCAAGACCCCGCTGGGCATAATAGTGATGACGTTAGCAGGCGTTTTAGCTGGCCAGATGATCTACAAATGGCACGTAAACATCATAGCTACAACAGTCATAACGGTTGGCATAAGTTTTTTAGGAATATGGCTTGGTACTTTATACGGAGTATCGGGATTCTTTGAAACTGTAAATGGCGGTGCAGATTCACCAAAGCTGTTTGGTAGCGTGACGCAGGCAAAACTTATCTGGACACTTGTAGTTTTCTTCTTCTGTTATCTTGGTGCAGTGTTACCAATCTGGCGATGGGCGCAGCCGGTTAACTACGTTTCTTTCTGGATCGTTGGACTGGGAATGCTTGGAGCAATAATTGGAATAGTCATATTAAGACCATCTCTTTCGGATTTTCCAGCAGTTACTACAAATAATGTAAAAGGGCTTGGTCCTATCTGGCCAATACTTTTTGTCACGATAGCCTGCGGGGCGGTATCAGGATGGCACAGCCTCGTGTCTAGTTCAGGAACTGCCCGTCAGCTTGAAAAAGAATCCGAAGCCCTTTCTGTAACAGGCGGTGTCATGTTTGCCGAGACTTTACTGGCTGTCGTGGCACTAATTATCGGTATCGTGGCGTTCGGAGTTTTTGGCGGTATGGGTGGTTACACGGCTGTACTTAAAGGACAAAGTATTGGATTAGTAAACATAAAAGATTTCGGAAACGGGCCAATGGCTGTATTCGCTGTCGGCATGGGTGAGCTTCTTAACAGCTTTGGGTTAGGCAAAGACTTTGGCATGGCTTTTGGAGCAGTGTTTCTAATCATTATGGCGATCACTGTAATGCAGTTATGCCTCCGTTTTATGAGGGTTGCAAGTGCAGAATTCATGGGTGAAAAGTTCCCGATAATGAGGAACATTCACGTAGGAAGCCTCGTCGGAGTGGTACTGTCTGTCTTTCTCGTTTGGACAGGGTACTGGCAGTTTATATGGGTGCTTTTCGGTGGGGCGAATCAGCTAATGGCATCACTTGCCCTTATGATCGTCTCGATCTGGCTAATCAAAACAGGCAAAACGCATCAATGGGTTTCCTATCCAGCGATATTTATGTATATAACAACCATAGCGGCTCTCGGATATACCTCGTTTACTGCTTTAAGCAAGATAGTAACCGGGGAAGCTTTCACTGCCGTAGCAAATGGAACCCTTTCATTAGACAAGGTGATTGGAAGTGCCGTTGCCGGTGTAATAGCTATCTTTCTTATTATAGCGGCTGTAATACTAGCGTGGGATGGCATTTCCGCTATAATAAAGATCAGAAAGGAACGTTCTCAAACGGTAGAAAATCCTGCGGATTAACATATTATCCTGTCTTTTATTTCGCATTATAAAACTCCATCGGAGTGAGCAATATCCTTCGATGGAGTTTTTTTTAATCTATCTCATACTACATGACGGCAGGCACTCTCCACTGTGCTACTCGTTATGCGATAACATTCTGTTTTATAATCCATACTATTTACATTATACCTCTGATGTGAAATTGTTTAAAGCTAAATCACGTAAAGGAATCAGAGTATGCAACCCGTAAGGGAAGCTATGCAATCGCCTTAATACACACCAACGCCAGACAGTTACAGGGTTTACACCTAAAAGTTTGGCTGCGCCTTTTGAATTTACACACATCATATTTTCACTTCCCTAATAAATTTGCAATCATTACACTACAAATTATAAGCCTTAAGCTAAAGATGTCAAGGACTGTTTATTAGAATAAATCTTTCACCTGTACACTATCAACATAGATAGGTGGATAGTTCATTTTATAGTATTATTACTCTTAATCTCTTAGCTGTTCCCTTTTTAACATGACAACGGAATTGAAGATGATCCCTTTTCCTAACATGCCATTCTCGACATTCCCGACAATAATAGAATTTAGGATCGGATGAATTCGTTTTATTTTCATCAAGCATATCTAAATGCTCATGACCTATACCATAGTAACGATTATGATAAAGAGGATGCCAAGTTTTACAATTTTCATTTTCACAATAATAATATCCATCGTCCATCTCAATAACCTTTTTCTCTATTTCATTCTTGCTCATTATATTATCTCCTTTACTTAGGTTTCATCTTAACTCAGATATACTTTAACACATAAGTACAAGCGCTCTCTGGCTTTTTCTCTCTATGTTTCCACACTTTTGCTTTTACCCTAATGATCTAACTATTATTTGTTTGTAGTATAGAACACTATAAGCATATAACCCTTACTCCATTGAAAAATAGGGTGTTCAGCATCAAACTCATTTTTAGAAATCCTTCTTTATTATTCAGTATAAGATACAATTATACTATAATCCACGACCCACTGTGGCATAGGTCCCCATTTATCATTGGTACTCATCTGTTTAGGATCACTTATTTTATTAAAACACAAGCGACTATTGATCATGCACAAAGTACTTGCTATAGAAGCTCTAGGATGTTCATCAGTAAACTTTTGTAATGTCTTTGAGTAGATCTCTGGTGTGTACCCAGACATTCTTTCACTCCATACTTTAGAATCAGAGTTTTCTTCTTCTGAAGAAGCTATTTTTGATCTAGGTATTAGTACATACTTAAATGAAAGTATGCCTACCAATACAGTAACCAACAATATAAAACCAAGAAACGTTATCACAATTACACGCTTAGACATTAACCACACCTCCTTTATTCATTGGTGATATAAAACATAACTAAAATATAAGCCACTATCCACTCAGAATGGACTTTCACAAAACGATAGTTAAAAAAAATCCCTCTAAATCTCCAAAGGGCATATTGAAAATCATCTTTACGACTTTATTTTGCCCCATGAAATCGCCAGCTTGTTTCCTTTTTCTACTGCACCGGGATGAATTGAAGGTCCGCTCAAGTCATAGACATGCCAATCGTCATACTGAACGTGAACAGTAGCAGAACGTGAGCCAAACGTGCCTTTGTCTAAATCAGACCTTTTTTCATCAATATATTTAATGTCATCTATAAAAACTTGTATACTATTACCTTCAACTACGACCTTTTTCTTAAACCATTGACCTACTTTGACGGGGATACCTGCTATTGTGGTAAAATTCTTGAATGCCGCCCCGTCGTTAAGCACAGTATTAGTATCGGGAATATGAACGTTGGTATATGCTTGGTAATACTTGCTATTATCGCCTTGAACTCTGAAAAGTATTATAACCTCCGTCCATTGCAGTTGCTCAACCGCTCTGCCTTTAATTTCTATAACGTAATCTTTAAGGTCACGAAATGTGTCGTCTTTGGCGACAATGTTCTGGTTTGCGCCGTTGAAGTCCATGACGTGATTACCTTGTACAGTATCATCCTCAACGATTGTTACGGTTCCGCCGAGAATTTTCCAATTAGACAAGTCCTTTTCAAAATCATCATAGAATATTGTCTTTGCATAAAGAGTTGATTGGATAGTTATCATGAATACGAAGATAACTAATAAGCCAATTACTCGTCTCATATAAAATTCCCCCTTTCTTTGTTGATTCTTTGGTGACAAATTCCAAGAAATCTAAGCCAACAAGGTCCCCATCTTTAACATAAGATGTAATAGTACGCCTGTGCCTGTCCAATATCCGAGACGCACCATTCACATTCGTACACCAAATCTCTTTTTCTTTCGGCATAACTACTATACCCCCTCAGTGAGCTAATTTTCACACATAAGATCATACAATAACTCTACCAAAGTCAAAATAAAATGTCAAGAAAATTATTTGTTCCGACCAATCCATATCAATTATAATGACTCCAATAAACGAAAACAGAAACATTCTTGGAGAAAAACCAAGCAGCCCTGTTGTCCAGTACAAGTCTGTATCCCCCGGATTCTGGAACAACAAAATCAAAATTAAAATTTATAATCTGCTTGCTTGACCCCTCACGAATAAAATTAAAATTTTCATTTTTCACAAAATGATCAAATTCCAGTTTAGAAAGAAGCCAGACATCTATAGTATTGTTAGAAGTAATTGCAACGTGAAGTTTATCCCCCTTACTCAAAATCATTTCCCAAGAAACGTAACTCGACGCCTCAACTTTAACAGCGCCGGCTGGTGCATTAATATAGAGAAGCGGATCGGTATTGAATACCCACCTTGGACCATCTGTTTTATTACCCTTATTATCCTTCGCAACTATAAACCATTCGTACGTCAACCCGTTTTTTAATTTTGCCTCGTAAAATTGATTGCTGACAGACGATGCAACAAGGCTTCCATTGATATATATATCATACAACAAAGGATCGCCATCAGGATCAGAGCAGTTCCAAGTCAACCTCATGTTTGCAGAAACAGTCTCGTTTTCTTTAGGTTGGGGTTGGTATGGAGCCACAGGGGGCTTATTAGCAGCTTCAGTGGTAAACATCCACACAGGACCCTTTGTCACTCCACCAGCATTATCCTTCGCAACTACTTGCCATGTATAAGCAGTATCCTGTTTCAGCTTGGTCGTGTAGGAAGGCTTTGTCAAACCTTGAGCAACAAGATCACCATTCAAGTACAAATCATACACCAAAGGATCACCATCAGGATCAGTACACACCCAAGTAAAATTAACATCAACTGGTACAGTAGCACCTTGAGACGGATACGGTTGGCTAGGAACTAGAGGAAAACCTTTTGTGGTAAACTTCCATATAGGACCCTTTGTCACTCCCTTAGCATTATCCTTCGTAACTACATGCCACGCATAAGCAGTACCTGGTTTTAGCTTGGTCGTGTAGGAGGGATGTGTCAAACCCGGAGCAACAAGATCATCATTCAAGTACAAATCATACACTAAGGGATCACCATCGGGATCAGTACACACCCAAGTAAAATTAACATCAACAGGTACAGTAGCACCTTCAGCCGGATACGGTTGGCTAGGAACTAGAGGAAAACGGTTTTCATCACCACCACATGCCAAAAACAACATACTAAAAAACAGAAGCAAGGACGTAACAATAACACTCCGCACAAAAATCCCCTCCCATCTCTTTGTTAAGACTCCAAATCGAGTACAGAACTTCCTAGTTTGCCCTACAACGCACCGATTTAACCCGCCTAATCTGCATTTAGGTCTCATAAATTTACCAGCAAATTAAAACTTGACAGCTTTCGCTGCCTACCTCATAAACCCGAAACACTGACATTATATAAAATGTCATCTATGGAGTCAACAAAAAATCGCTTTCATAATACAAGTTTTTCGGTTATAAGTAATACTTGTCAGATTAATGTTTTACCTTATAGACAACACTTCAAAATCCCCCTTGCCCCCTTTTCCAAAGGGGGAATTCGCCAAAACTCACCTCTTGAGAGGGGTTAAGGGTGTGTTTCCTATTAGAGAAGTTATTTAATTGCAAATACTTAGCTGTAACCACTTGACGATTCAGGTTTGATGATTTAAACTATACTTTGAAACCATTGATATAGGCATTAAATAAACTGGCATGAATATTGCGGAATCAAATCATCATGAAAGCAAGCTATTACAAAGGTAGGATCGGAAACAAACTTGTGATTACGTTCGTCCTTTTTGTGACGATATTCGTCGGTTCTACTGGCTGGTTTCTTTACAGGTCAGCGAAAAACAGCCTTGATAATGAGCTTGGTGCTAAATTGGTCGCTATCGCTCAAGTAGTTACAACGCAGATTGAGGGTATTTTTGTAACACAGCTATTGCCTGGAGACGAAACTACACTTACTTACGCAAATATTTTAAATAAACTGAATAACGTCAAACAAGCTACAGGCGTTAAGCGATTATATATCTTCGACGTAAACAACCGAAGCCTCGTTGATACAAATGAGAACGTTCTAATAGGTACAGAATATGCTAAGCTAAGGTTCGATAAGTCAGAACTCGAAAGCCTGTGGAACGGAAATTCTGTCCATACTGTGCTTTTTAAGGGTGATGATGGCACGTATTACAAATCTGGATACGCACCTATTATGGTGGAAGGTTCAGTGGTTGCCGCAGTCGGTGTTGACACAAGCGCAACGATCATGAGAGCTATCAAAGCTTTTGGACGGAGCGTTGTAATATTTGCTATTGTGAGTATACTAATGACGGTAGCGATAGGTTTTTTGTTTGCCCGAACCATAACCAGACCTATCGGAAATCTTGTTAAAGCTGTCGAAGAGATTGGCAAAGGCAACTTTGATAACGAGATACACATAAATTCAAATGACGAACTTGGCTACCTCGGAAACGCCATGGAGAGCATGAGGAAGGGCATAATAGATAGAGATAACAGACTGAAAATGATGCTGGCTAACGTTGCTCACGAAATAAGAAACCCTCTTGGCGGTATAGAGATATTTGCAGGTCTGCTCGCTGAAGATTTACAGGGAACTTCAAAAGATCATGTCGGGAAGATTATAAAAGAAGTCAGGAACCTGAATGAAATTATCACGCAGTTCCTTGAATATGCACGCCCAGCCGAACCCATCAAAGAGGATGTTCAGTTAAATTCTTTGATTGAGGATGTGCATTTTATCCTTGCACCTGAATTACAGAAGAAAAACGTAAATTTCATATTTGAACCTAAGGGCGAAGATATAAAAATTTTTATTGATCCCAAACAGATAAAAAGGGCATTTATTAATATATTAAAGAACTCGCTTCAAGCGATACCTAACGGTGGTGAGATAAGGCTGAAAAGTGAAGTCAACGACGATCTGGTTGAAATAATGATGAGTGATAACGGACATGGTATTTCACCAGAGAATTTAGAAATGATCTTCGATCCATTTTTCACCACAAAAGAAAAAGGTGCAGGTTTAGGCTTATCCATAGTAAAAAAACTTATAGAGGATAATGATGGGAAGGTTTCTGTTGAAAGTGAAGTAGGAAAATATACGACTTTTACTGTATTCATTCCGAAAAGCAGAAACGTATAATATTTAAAGTTACGACTTTTTCAGTTATTGCAATCGTTAAAAAATACATAAAGTTCGTTAAAAACAACCCCCTAACCCCCTTTGATAAGGGGGAATAAGTCAAGTCATCATCAAATTCCCCCTTATCAAAGGGGGACACAGGGGGTTGTAAAAAACGTTAAATCACTATAGGGAGATTTGATTGAATGAGCAAGATTCTGCTAATAGAAGACGATGAGACAATGCGGGATGGTATGTCGCTATTACTGAAACGGGCAGGACATGAAGTGGTTGACGTATCATACGGTCCCGCCGGGGTGGAACTATGCCATAAAGAGAAGTTTGATCTGGTTATTACAGATTATAAGATGGACGAAATGAATGGCATAGAGGTACTCGAGAAGGTGAAGTCTATAGACGAAGGCACTGAGGTGCTTATGGTAACAGCTTATGGAACTATAGATTTAGCTGTGGAAGCCATGAGAAAAGGTGCCGCTGATTACGTGACAAAACCTTTTCCTTCCAATAATGAGTTTACCATAAGAGTTGAAAAAGTTCTCAAATTCGGAGAAGCACGAAAAGCAGAGGCAAGACTTAATGAGGAAAATAAGTATCTGCGGCAGGAAATAGACGTGCAATATAATTTTGGTGAAATCGTGGGTACGTCAGATAAAATGAAAAGCGTATTTGATATGATTCAGAAGATAGCCAAGAGTGATTCCTCTGTTATACTATATGGCGAGAGCGGGACAGGCAAAGAGCTTGTGGCAAGGGCAGTCCATTTTCACAGCAATCGTAAAGATAATTCGTTTGTCAAGGTAAACTGCGGCGCACTTGCTGAAGGTGTTCTGGAAAGTGAGTTATTCGGTCACGAGAAAGGCTCTTTCACCGGGGCGATAAAACGAAAACTTGGCAGGTTTGAACTGGCTGATAAAGGCACAATATTCCTAGACGAGATCGGTGATATTCCATTGGGAACACAGGTGAAACTTCTTAGAGTCTTGCAGGAGAAAGAGTTAGAGCGTGTTGGCGGGGAAGAGACTATAACAATAGACGTGCGCGTAATTACCGCAACTAACAGGAATCTTATGAAGATGGTGGAAGAAGGCAAGTTCAGGGAGGATTTATTTTACAGATTGCAGGTTATTCCCATCGAACTTCCACCTTTAAGGGATCGGGTAGATGATATACCCATGTTAATCGAGCATTTCCTCAAAAAGAAAGCCTCTCAACTCAACAAAATGTTCCCACGTATAAGTGATAAGGCAATGAAGGAGCTGATGAATTACTTTTGGCCCGGCAATGTCCGTGAACTGGAAAATTTAATTGAGAGAGCGGTAGTATTGTGTGAAGGTGAGGAGATCGGGCTAAATGATCTTCCCATATTATTAGGTGATCCGAGTAAGATGACTCTTAGCCTTCCAAGAGAGGATCTGCCGCTAGATCAAGCACTCGAAGACCTTGAACGCCAGTTAATCGGAAGGGCACTCGAAAAAGCCAAAGGTGTAAAGACCGAGACTGCAAGAATATTGGGCTTGAAAACCAGTGCATTATACTATAAACTGGAAAAGTATAATTTGATATGAGATCATTTTATACGTTTGATGGCAAGAAATTTGCATATAAATTTAAGTGTGTATGCTTACACAGTGCTAAAGCAAGTTTTAGCACTCCAAACCAAAAAGGTTAAATCACGATTTTTAATACAGGTTTAAGCAAGTTTCAAAAATGTTTTCAAACTTTCTATTTGACCTGTCGCAAAGAACTGGATTCCAGCCTTCGCTGGAATGACAAAGCGCCGAACTTGTCATTCCTGTGCAAACAGGAATCCATAAAAAGTTTAACATATTTTCTGAAAGTTGCTCAAAGGTTAAAATGAAAAAGCTTGTAATTACATACATATTTATAGTATTATCTATGTTATACATATCTGCGGATTCCATATCCGCAGAGGATGAGATCACTCTGTTAAGAAATCAAATATTCGCTATGGAAAAACAGAAATCGCAACTGGAGACTGAAAAACAGCCTTTTGTAAACCAGGGAGAAGAATTATCGTATAAAATAGAGGAGCTAAAAGCACAATCTGGCAGCGGTTTGGGTATCATTGGAAGATATAAGCTATCACAAAATCTACGTAAGGCTCAGAATCTATCAAACAAAATTCAGTCAATAGATAGAAAGATATATGATCTGAATAATCAGATTAAAGAGAAAAAAGTTTTACTGGATAAAGAATACGAATATCAGATCAATTCTTTGGTTAAAATGCTTAACGGATCAAGCAATGTTGATGAGAAAGTCACAGAGAAGCAAGAATCCAGCAAAGAAGCCTCTTCTTCAGTTCCACAATTTGGCTACTCCATAAGCAACATTGGGGATAGAAAAGCAATCCTTGCAAAGATAAAGGAATACCAGACAGCAAGAGATCAGTTGGAAGTAACAAAAAGTCTAAATCTTGAACGCCTTTACATTACCGATAGTATAGAAATCAAGAATTACGACAGCCCAAAGGAGATAAGAGAAAAAGCAGACTTGATCAATGATCTTGTTAATAAAACAAGCACGAGAATATCTATTCTGGATTCAAGGGTAATTAAGCTGAAGGACGAACTCAAAACCAGAAAGAAACTAAATGAGTTTGCTGATGAAATATCTTTCTTTAATGAGCGGGTTGCCAGAGGAGAAATAGCCAGCAAATCAGCAACAGGAGTATTAGGAGCTACTGACAAAGATAGTGCAGGTAAGACAACAGATAGTCCTACAACCGAAACAACCACGGTTACAAGAAGCTTTACCGATAATAAATCGTCAGAACAACCAGATTCGGCGCTTCCATCAACACCAGCAACTCAGCCTGCGCTGTCAGTTAAAGTCATGAAAAGCAATGGTGTATCTGTTGATCTTTCTGAAATACCACAGAATCGGATCGAAGGGGAACTAAAAACACTTGAAAAACAGAAGCAGGAATTGAAAAAGGAACTGGCAGTTTTAAATGAAAAAGCCAGCACTTTTCGTAAAAAGGCAGATGAGTTAGAAAAATCGGGGAAAAAGGGTGAGACTCAAAGCGCAAGACCCAGGAAGCAAAGTTCAGGAAATAAAGGGTCGAAGGATAAGGCTCAAAAGAAGCCTTAATACCCTTCTGCTCTTAGCTTGCGCTCTGTTCTTTCTTACCCACCAGATTCAAGCTTTTGAAAACTCTAAAAATACGAAAGCAAAACTTAGCCTCGGATACGATGATAACGTATCCGATCTGGTTAAGGACGTAATAAAAAGCAAATTTCTTCAATTTTACCTTAATTCCAGCGTCATCACACTTCCCACCGAAAATACTCTATTCTCACTGAAATTGCAAGATGGGTTTAAATACCATGATGCACCTTCACTTTCCCATGAGAGCATACTCATAAATAACCTGAACTTTTATTTATCCCACAATTTAAACCAATTTATCCCTGAGTTATCAGGTGAGATCAGGAGCAGAACGTCCATAAGTGGCAAGGATGGCACATCTCCAAGCGAAGTATCCTACCTGCGAGGATATGCGGGGTTGGCTTTGAAGGCAGTAATTTCCAGTGATCTGTCTGGAAAGCTGTTTTATAACTATCGAGCCGCAAACTATGAGGATTTCGATCCGTTTGACAGATGGGAACACGAATTTGGAGCCAAAACAGATATTAAATTGCTTCCCAATTCCATGATAAGTCTTCAGTATTCTCGTGATATAATGAGCTTCTACAAATGGAGCAGGGGGATAGCTCCTCGAAATGACGCAACAAACGTAGTAACTGCTGGTTTTGAAATGTATAATAATCTCCTTCTCAACGTCAATCTGTCTTACGAGGATAACAGATCAAACGTTGATGTATATTCGTATAAAGGATACACGCTGTCAGCCATGCTGGCAAAGAGTCTAACCCACAATATTGTAATTGAAATATACGGACTTTTCAGATCGAGAAACAACACCTTATCCAGCGAATCGGTTTCTGAGCAGATGGATATAGAGGATGAGGAAAAGAGTATGATCATGGTAAAAGTATCCAGAGATATCACTGAACAATGCGCTTTAGAAGCACAATATGACATGCGAAGGAACCAGTCTAAACAGGACGGTGGCACTTACACAAAGAACGTATTTTCTCTCTCCGTTGTTTATAGATTTTAATTGCATCTCAGATTTCTGATGTGATTTTCAGATTTCTGAGATCATAATCACATTTAGAAACACTTTTTACCATCCTGATAAGACAATCATTTTGTTCCTTTCCTGAATTGAAAAAAATAGTGCTGTGATGAAATTTTGTATGAAACAGAAAAGTTATGACAGAATTCTGCCATAGAAAATTATGTCGAATAATTTTTTGACAACAGAATACAGTCACATTATAATGGTATAAGTTAAATCGTGCTGAAAATTTATCAGAAATCGAAGGGGAAAAGTGCAAACTAAAAAGCTTCTATTATATCTGCTTTATAATGTGTGTTTTTTCATCGCTTACACTTGCGTTGACGCTAAATCGGCTATTGTGCTACATACACCCGTGATTTCAGCAGTTGAAAATATTGATGTAGTGATAACAGTCAGCGGATCATTAACTCAAGACGTGATAGTACGTGGTACGATCTTCTTCCGTCGAATTGGTGAGCAAGAATATCTTTCTCAGCCCATGTCTGGATCAGGAAAGGTGTTTGAGGGGAAAATACCGTCCAGATACGTCACTGGAACAGCATTGGAGTATTACATTGTATTATCCATTGTTGATGGTACAACGATTACGCTGCCAGAAAACAATGCATCATCTCTGCCTTACGTTATTGTTATTGTGCCAGCAGAAAAAGGATGGTTTGAAATTCTGTATCCCGAAACTGATTCCGTTATTGAGGATAAAAGACCACAAATATCTGCCGCTTTTAACACTGATACAGTGAATTCAAAGAAAGATATACAGGTAAAACTTGACGGAAAAGATGTAACCAATAAATGTGAAATAACTACGGATTTTTTCTCATATTTTCCATCAGATAATTTATTAGTCGGGAAACACGTAGTAACAGTTATAAACTTGAATAAACAGGAGATGGCTGGTTCGTGGCAATTTACGATTAGCGGGAAACCTGTTTTATGGCAGAATTTTACGGGAAGTACATCCGTAACATGGCAATTTGCAGATTCAGACTCAAAATCTCCGTTCCTTTTGTATAGTAAGGGATCAAATTTTGGATTAATTGCACAATTGGGAGGGCAAATACTAGGTCAGCAGTTTGATAGCTGGGTCAACAGAAACACACTTTACAGTTCAACGACAACTGATTTCGGTTTTGGCTTTTATGGTGATAAAGTCACGATAAACGCTGGTGATATTTTTCCGTCAATGTCTGAGCTAGTACTTGACACATTACCCGCCAGAGGAGTGGATGTTACTATTAAGCCATTTGAGCGTTTGAATATACAAATACTGGGCGCAGAAAGTAGGCTTTTTACTGGTGATGATGAATTTACTGCAAACCTGGTTAATAGTAAATTTGGTGGATTCCGGTTAGCTGTTTCGCCAATTAAAAAATGGGAGATAAATGCTTCTTACGTCTATGCTGTAAATAATACGGGATCCAGCCCAGACATACCATTCAGCATGGATAAAGAGAATAAAGTAATGTCGTTTGGTACGCAGATAAACTTGCCTGCCCAATTTGCATTACGCGCAGAATGGGCAAGAAGCGATCATCAAACCGATTACGGAGAATTTGGCTCAGAATCAAATCTGGGTCAGGCTGTGTCTGCAAGCATAAGTAAACAGATAGGAACGCTATCATTAGAGACTTTCTACATAGGCGTAAACGATAATTTTATTTCCGAAGTGAATCCTTTTTTAGAAATAGGAAGAAAGGGTTTAGGATTTTCAGTCAGATACCCTCGCAAGTTGCTATCTTTACAGGGAGAGTATACCAGATACTATCGTAAAGATAGCGTAGATACTGAGATGAGGGCAAATGCAAACTTATCTTTGCCGAAGTTTCCTTCTTTTTTTCTGGGTTATTATCAGCAGAGGGTGCCTTACGCAAAGTACGATGTTCGTGGCGCAAGTCTTGGATCATTATACAAGTTCTGGAAACTCGACTTTTCTGCCGGTGGTTCGTTGTCAAACAGCAATATTTGGATTGATAATACTGAAAGAAGCTCATTTTTTTCATCAGTTAGGGTAGGATATAAATTAACTTCCAGCACAAACACAGGTGCTGAGTATATTCATTTTAGAAGCTATAAATCAGGAAATATGTCAAGCCTGCAAAGACAAGCATCTGTTGAAATACAGCGTTATATTAAGAAAAGTCACCTTATGGGATTGGCTTTAAAATCAATACAATTTTCAGATAAAGAAAAGGCTGAAAATAGCTATTCGGAGAATGTAATGATTTTTAATTATAAATATTCATTTTAAATGGAACTTTTTAATCCCTCAAAGTATCTAATTGGTAGAATGATGATTAAAGAAGTTTAAAAGTTTAAAGAAAACTGCAAAACATTCATTCAACAAGAGGGATTAGAAATGAAGGAATCGCAAAAGCTCTTATTTACATTTTTTATTATTGTTCTTATCTTTGTTTTTACTGTTCCCATAGCATTAACCAAACAACCGGATTCAAATAAACCACCAGATAACCCTAAGCCTAAACTGGTGATTTCTCCTTCTAATGTAGCTCTGAAATCAGGAGAAACACAACAGTTCAGTCTGGTTAAAAATGGTGATAATCCGTCTAATGTGAAATGGGGAGTGTCTGGAGGTATAGGAAAGATAACCTCTGATGGTTTCTTCACCGCCGGAGATAATTCCGGCAATGGCTCAGTTACAGTTTCTGCAAAGGTTAATGGTACTCAGTTATCGGCATCTACTAACGTGCAAGTAACCGCAAAAGAAAAACTGAAACTTGAGTTGATGATCGTCTCTGGCGGTAAAATCTTAGATGAAATAATTTTACAAGTTAAAGCGCAGATTCAACTTAGCCTGCAGGTTAAAAATGGAGATGGAATTACCCTTACTGACGTAGACCCTACTAACGTAGAATGGAAAGTAACTGGAAATCTAGGGACAGTAACTGGTGGTATGCTCACAGCAGACGATAAACCGGGCAGGGGAGCGATTTTAGTCACTGCAACGGTTAATGGAGAGAAACTAAGCGCAAATATTAAGCTGAACGTCGCTGAAGGAGAGACTCCTCCGGGCCCTACCAAGAAAATAAAAGTCATCATAGACCCCGAATCTGTTGAATTATTAAAAAATGGCACACAAACATTTACTGTCATTGAACCCACGCTTAAAGCGGGCGATATAGTACAGTGGCTTGTTGTTCCGTCCCGTATTGGCTCTATTGTCAATATTGACAATAATGGATCCTTTACAGCAGGACAAAACACCGGTAAAGGCTTGGTTGTTGCTACTGTTCAATCAGGCGATTCGATAGGTACAGGAAAAGCCAGCATTAGAGTGAGTAGTGATATAACAAAATCGTCACCCAAGCTAGAGCTAAAAGTTAAACCTGAATATACTCGTGTTGATGTAAATGGAACTACTACATTTGAAGCGGATGTAAAAGGTCCTGATAAAAACACTCAATACAGCGTACAATGGGAAGTGAAACCAGATGATCTGGGTAGCATACAACCCGTTATCGGAGATAAAGTGACTTTTTCAGCAGGAACCACTTTAGGTAAAGCCTTGATAACAGCCACCCTTCATGTAGGAGACGAAATACTCACTGATTGGGCAGTTGCCGAAGTAGTCGGAGAGGAAAAACCATATCCTGCAAAATTCAAAGTGGTTATATCGCCTGAATCAGCATCACTTCAGGTTGGTGGTTCACCACAGAACTTTACTGCCAGTATAGTTGGCTTTGACTCATCAGTGGATTTGCCTGTCTCATGGTCGTGGAGTGTGGCTCCAAAGAAACTTGGTAGTGTCGATCCACCTAACGGCAGCAAAACAGTATCTTTTACTGCTCTGGAACCCGGTTGGGGCATGCTCATAGTTAAAGCTGATGATAGCAACGGAAGAAGCATGAACGTTGGGAAAGCAAAGATATTCGTAAGCGGAAAAGATGGTCAGAATCAGAAAATAACCATCATACCACAATCGGCAGAGACTGAACCAGGAGGGAACGTCGAATTTAGAGTCGTTGATATGAACGGGAATCCTTTGACAGGTGTTATCACCTGGAAGGCAGTTCCTGATAAATTAGGAACTATAGATGGAACGGGTTCGATAATCACCTTTAAGGCAGGAGATCAAGCGGGACATGTATTAATAATGGCAAAAGTCGGGGACGGAAAAGGTCTCGGAAATGCCCAGGCAAGACTCACGATTCGGAACGCTTACGGAAAGCTAAAAGCCATTATTACAGGGCCGCAATCTCTCAGCAGGATCAATGGGACAGATAATTATGAAACAGGTAATTACAAAGTATCTGTAACAGATTCCAAGGGTAATAAACTGGATCTGACAGGAGCAAATATCGATATCGAATGGCGAGTTGTTCCAAACCATCTTGGAACATTCGATGGAACCGGGGAGTCAGTATCTTTCACCCCGACTATTGCAGGTCGTGGCGTTATAATGGTTGAGGTAAATACCTCACAGGGAAAAATAACTGGTAGGCTTTCAATAACGGTTGATAAGAAATGACCACCACTGCTATATTTCAAAAAGCAGAGACTGAAGCTGGGCGGATCCAGAGCTTTGAAAAACTCATTGCCGAGAACGAAAATAAGATATTCAATACTATATACTCATTCATCGGTAATTATGAAGATGCTCTGGATCTGACTCAGGAAACCTTTATCTACGCCTTCCGTAGTATGCAGAATTTTCGGCAGGAATCTGCAATATCTACATGGCTATACACTATAGCTATTAATGTATGTAAAAAGAGCTATAATAAGAAAAAAAGACATGCTTCAATTTTCACAGATTCAATGGATGATCCTAAAATTGCTATACATGTAGATAATTACGTATCACGAGAGCGATCTGCCGTAGATATCCTTGAAATGAGCGAAGAACAGCTTCTTATCAGACAGGCAATATCGTCATTGCCAAAAAAATACAAAATGGTTATAGTTTTGAAGTATCTACAAGATTTATCTTATGAAGAGATAGCCCAGATCATCGGGTGTAATGTTGGTACTGTGAAATCTCGTCTTGCTAGAGCCAAAGAAAGATTAAAATCAAAATTAGAATGTAAAATGGAGGTGGAAAGCCGTGAGTTGCCGGAATATTAGCAAACTCATTAATTTATATCTGGATGGTGAAGCCAGCGATCACCATAAAGAATCTCTTTTCTCTCACTTAGAAACCTGTGGAAGATGCCATGTCAGACTTGAGGAATCCAGAAAACTTCACAGTGTTATAACGTCAGTATCAACTGTAAGACCGCCCGCTGATCTACGCAGATTAATCACGCTGCGTATACAAACCGAAGATAAAGAAAAAAGCTCGTTGGCTTTTCCTCTTTTTGCATGGGCAGGAATTACAGCAATCATTTTAATAATGCTGTTCTCTGCTATGTGGCACAATACCCCAAAAGCTACTCCGTCTAAACCAAGTATTCTAATAGCTAAAACAGAAGCTCAACCAGCTAAAACAAATATCTCAATAGCTAAAGCGGAAATTCAGCCAATTAAAATAAACATCCAGACAGCTAAAATAGAAACTCAAACAACTAAAACAGAAATCCAAATAGTATCACCACGAGAGGATTCTGTTGTAGAACAGCAAAGCGTAGATATATCAGCGGCACTTATATCTGATAATGAAGTCATCGTTCAGGTTATTCTGGATGGTAAGGATGTGACGGATGCCACTGAGGTAAGTAAAGATTTCCTTATTTATACGTCTGACGCCCTGAAAGATGGTTATCATAAGGTCGTTATACAGGTTGTTGATAATAAAGGTATTTCCATATCTCGTTCGTGGAAATTCTACGTAATTGGTTCAGAGCAAGCTTCTGCAAGTACTGAACCTTTAAGATTGAGTTATAATATATAAGTAAGTGTTAAAAATGTTTTTAAACTTTCTATTTGACGTATTGCAAAAGGAGTGGATTCCAGCTTTCGCTGGAATGACATGGTTCTGGGGGTGCCCTTCCTGCGTAGGCAGGAATCTAGAAAAAGTTAAATAATTTATTGACATCTACTAATAACATTTTGTCAAAATATATCCACAATTATCATTCTGAGCATCGGTGAAGAATCTAGTGGTAATCGTAATATGCCGAATTGCTTTAAATCCCCTTTTTCACCATTTAAAAAGAGTGGAAATTACGTCTCCCAATTTCCAAAAGGGAGATTAAGGCGGATTTTAGCTCAAAATACCAAAAAATCATTCGATTTACTAATAAAATTCCTTATTCTCTTTGCTTTTCTTTGCTTATTTCATCCTATCAATGCCTTATCCCTCACGCCTTTTTTCTTCGATGCAAGAGCCTTTCCTTATGACGAAGACAACGATGGTGGTGACGAATATATAATCGTCAAATTCGATGTAGACCTTGACGAAGATATAACAGCTAACGTTACTGTCATCGCTACTCTTTACAATAGTTCTGATAATGCGGTCAGTTCTAAGACAATAACGTATCCTGTCACGGCTCAAGAACAGAGCTATAATGAATTGCGACTAACACCTGTTCCCAATGTCGCAGGAACTTACTATGTACATCTGGCTTTTGCAGACTCCTTTGATGAAATGGATATCTGGGACATATCTTACAATCCTGAGCCGGGAAGCCAACCGATAGCCTATTTTGCAGATGTTATTCTATTTTCAGAGTTAAACGGCATCCAGATGGATTTTGACGTAAACGTAGTTCAGCAGATGACTCTTGGAGTAAAAGTCGAAGCCAAAATGATGGACTCCAGCGGAAGGATATTAGATACGAAAAGCCTTCCCGATTATAATACATTCTACGAGAACCTGGATTACAAATCTCTATCATTCACACCTCCTGTAGAGGATTTATACTCAATAGCATTAATGGTATATCCAGTAGGCAGTGGAGGAGCTACTGATTCACGCCTTTTGAATGTGATATCCCCCCCGGGTACAGGTGCTTACTTCAAAAAGTATGATGCGACGGTATATGGTGATAGTGTCAAAGTTTTCTTTGATGCAGACATGGAATATAACGTCAGCTATATGGTTTCAGTCGAAGCCATTTTATATGATTCCTATAGCGATCCCGTAGCGTATGAATATACTTCCTATTTGACAAATGGGGCATCAAACGATGAGAAAAGCATCATACTAATCCCTGACCAAGTTTATGGTGATACTTATTACCTCGAATTAGTATTATACGTTGAAGATTATCCAGCGTCTTATGGATACGTTACCGATCTCCCAATGGGAACCCATACTCTCACAGCGACAGCAACCAATGGTGGTACGCTCACGCCATCAGGTATTGTAAAAGTAGCTCCTGGTACAAATCAACAGTTTAAAATAACACCATTTGACGGGTACTATGCCGTTGATGTTAAGGTAGATGGTAAATCCAGAGGAGCATTGAATACATATACCTTCACTGACGTAAGAGCCAATCACACCATAGAAGCCATCTTTGCTATAAACACCTACACAATCACTGCAACAGCAAGCGGCGGTGGAACAATCACACCATCGGATACTATGACAGTGAGTTATGGGTCAAGCAAGCAGTTTACGATAGCACCGTCTGATGGATACCATATAATTGACATAAAGATTGATGGTAAATCCAGAGGAGCATTGAATACATATACCTTCACTGACGTAAGAGCCAATCACACCATAGAAGCAATTTTTTCAATAGACACCTACTCAATCACTGCAACAGCAAACGATGGTGGAACAATCACACCATCGGATACTGTGACAGTGAGTTATGGGTCAAGCAAGCAGTTTACGATAGCACCGTCTGATGGATACCATATAATTGACGTGAAGATTGATGGTGAATCTAAAGGTGTATTAAGCACGTATACGTTCTCTGATGTAAAATCCAATCATACCGTAGAAGCCATCTTTGCTATAAACACTTACACAATCACAGCAACAGCAGGTAATGGTGGAAAAATTGAGCCATTAGGAACAGTGACAGTGAGTTATGGGTCAAGCAAGCAGTTTACGATAACACCGTCTGATGGATTCCACATTACTGACGTAAAAATTGATGGTGAATCTAAAGGTGCATTGACTTCACATACGTTCTCTGACGTAAAATCTGATCACACCATAGATGCCATCTTTGCTATAAACACTTACACAATCACTGCAACAGCAGGTGATGGTGGTCAAATCACCCCATCAGGGGCAGTGACAGTAAATTATGGCTCAAGTCAACAGTTTGTGATTGCACCTTTTGAAAATTACTATATCGCTGACGTAAAGATTGATGGTAAGTCTAAGAGTATATTGGATTCATACAAATTCGATGATGTAAAAACAAACCACACCATAGAAGCTACTTTTGCTGTCGCTTATGTTAAAGGTGATGTAGATGGAGACGGGGAAGTTAAATCCAAAGATGCGTTTATGGTTTTATCATTTTTAGTACAGTTGATAAATTTGACAAATAAACAAATATTAGCCGCAGATATTGATGGCAATGGTATCATCAATACAAAAGACGTTATAATGATAATGCAAAAGTCGGTTGGTTTAATCGCACCGCCGAAGGCTTACAGTGAACGTATAAATCTCGTATTACCGAAAATACATGGTGTCGCAGGTGAAAGCATTATAGTACCTGTGAAGATTGATAGATTTGATGACCTGGCATCTGGTTTCATCAGTATTTCTTATGATAGCAGGATATTACAGGCAGTTGAAGTTAATACCGCTCAGGATATGCTGCTATCAAGTAATATTAATAACTCAGGAATAATCTATATCGCCTTTGCCGCTAATGATAAGCTGAATAGAGGGATATTATCAAACGTAAAGTTTAATGTAATTGCAGACGACGTATCTCCTTTGAAGATCATCAACGCTGAATTTTGTCGTACCGATACTGTATTTATGATTTCAGACAAAACCGATGGATTTTTCTCCTCATGGGCAAAGCCAGCAGATAAAGATTCCCTTTTCCAGAACTTTCCTAACCCATTCAACCCCGGAACGTGGATACCTTATCAACTACACAATGACAGTGATGTTACGATCACTATATACAGCGAGAAAGGTAATCGGGTAAATGAGCTCAAGCTGGGGCATAAGTCTGCTGGTATCTACACAACTTATGGAAGAGCCGCATATTGGGATGGCAGAAACAAGTCAGGGGAAAAAGTAGCCAGTGGAGTGTATTTTTACAGCATTCAGGCGGGTAATTTCACCGCCACACGAAAAATGATGGTGCTGGAATAAGCCGTCATTACAAATATTTCTTGATGTAGTTTTTATCTTTATATTTCTCGATCATCTGTTCATCAAGCGGATACCGACCATATTCCCTTGTAGCTTTCACCATAGCTTTATAATTTTCAGGATTGACGCCCGGGTGTATGCTGTTACTGGATGCAAGGATATATCCACCACCCACACCTGCTTTGGCAATAGTTTCCTTGACTGCTTCAACTATGTCATCAGGCGTTCCGTGAGTCAAAAGCTCAGTACAGTCTATGTTCCCTATCAAAGCTATCCTGTCACCATAAAGCTCCTTAACCTTACCTATGTCCATATCCGCTATTGGCTCGATAGGGTCAATCGCATCAATTTCCGTATCAACGATCATATCCATAATAGGCCATAAATTTCCATCGGTGTGCTTAATAAACGGAACACCTTTGCTTTTAGCGAGGTCAACCATCTCTTGCAGGTAAGGCAGGATGAACTCCCTGAACAATGACGGTGACATAATTGGTGCTGTCCTGTAAGCGTAGTCATCACCTGTCAGAATCACGTCTGCGCCTTCATCTATTGCCCTTTCCGCAACCCTTTTCTTGTAGCCAATAACGATTCTAGCAAGGTGTTTGGCAAATTCAGGATTCTCCAAATAATCAATAAGCAAATTACTCATGCCCCGTAGATAGTGAGAGAACTCAAACGCATCGTGAGTCAGAAAAATTATCGCTTTCTCGCCTTTAAAGCGTTTTATTGCTTGCCTTAGAGAATCAAGACGGAAGTCAGCATCAGGGTCCGGAGGAACATACCTGTCAAGATCATCTTCAGTTTTGATAGGTCCGCCTGATGGGTAAGCAATTCCATTGGGTTCCATTGTCCATAGTATTCCCCATTCGTCCTTAGTTTGCGTATCGTTCAGCCTTTCAGTTATGTGCTGATTTTCAAAGACAGTTATCCCGTCAAGCCCTTCTTTCTCAACAAAATCCTCGTAGCTAATGTCACCATATAGTGCTTTGATAACAGGTGCATTAACGATCAGTTCCCAAACAGGAACGATGTCTGGTTCTTTCCGTTTCAGCGTTGCCATAATTCTTTCGTAGCCATTCATAACAATAATCTCCATGAAAAGACTAAAATGTTTATTTCTGTCTTAATGCTTCGGTAGGCATGAGTTTTGAGGCTCGATTGGCGGGATAAACTCCAAAGACGATACCGATGATGAATGATACACTCGTAGCTATGGCGATAGATTGAAGTGAAACTACGGAGGGCCAATGAGTTCCCTTAGCCACAAACGTAGAGAATAGGAAGGCTCCACCAACACCGAACAGAACTCCTGCAAGAACGCCTATTGCCCCACCGGCAACGCTGATAGTGGCTGACTCTATGAGGAATTGCAGAAGTATATCACGCCGTTTGGCGCCGACTGCCTTTCTGAGGCCTATCTCCCACGTTCGTTCCGTCACCGAAACGAGCATGATATTCATAACCCCAATTCCACCGACTACGAGAGCTATGCTTGCGACTCCTCCAAGTAATCCTTTGATTATCATACTGACTTTCTCAACGTCCTTTATTGCCTTCTTGGCTGTCCAGGTTTCAAAGGCATTATAGGCATCATCGTGTCTCCACGCAAGCACCTTCATTGCCTGACTCTCAACATTACCAACTACATCAAAACTTTTAGCTTGAATCTGGATAGTTCCTACTCTATCGCCTAAGTTAGTAAGACGTCTCTGCACCGTAGTGATAGGCAGGAAGGAAAGCTCATCCCATCCCTGAGTTGCCATTGTATTCCCTTTTTCTTGCATCACTCCTATTATAGTAAACCTGATGCTATTTATCTGAATTTCGTCGCCAACAATGTTCTCTTTTTTCCCGCATACTTCGTCCCAGATCTTCCATCCGATGACGCATACTTTTGCACCATTATCTATGTCATCCTGAGATAGGAAGCGCCCTTTATCTACAAACCAGTTCCTATTGAGCGAGTAAACTGGAGATGTTCCAATTATCTTAGAAAGCTTATCCTTGTCTCTATATTTCAACTGAACGTCCAATGAACCTATCTCGGTGTGAACGATTCTTGCGTCAGGGCAATTAGCGGCGATGGCAAGTGCGTCCTCATTGTCAAGAAACTCGTTATTTTTAACTCGCTCCCAGTGCCCGCCTTTCCTGACCCAGTCCCTTCGCCATATAATTACTTCGTTAGATGCGCCTATACGTTCGAACTCACTCAGAATTAGCTTCCTTGCGCCAGACCCTATGGATACAACACCGACGACACCTGAAATCCCGATTATAATTCCAAGCATGGTCAGGAGGGAGCGCATCTTATTCTTAAATAATGATGATAAACCTATTATAAGACCTTCTGTGACATTCATAATTTATCCCTTACCAAGGAAGAAGGGGGAAATTCGCCATAATTCCCCTCTTGAGCTAAAGGGGGAAGGAGGATTTGATTGATCTTTATTTATTACCCGATTATTTAGTTAAGCTTCATAATTTAGCTATTACAAACTGGCTTTATTCCCTAATTTACGAGAATTAGCACAAGCCGCAAAATGCTTATTTCTGCCTTAGTGCTTCAGTAGGCATGAGTTTTGAAGCTCGATTGGCGGGATAGACTCCGAAGACGATACCGATGATGAATGATACACTCGTAGCTATGGCGATAGATTGAAGTGAAACTACGGAGGGCCAATGAGTTCCCTTAGTCACAAACGTAGAGAACAGGAAGGCTCCACCAACACCGAACAGGACTCCTGCGAATACACCTATTGCCCCGCCAGCAACGCTGATAGTGGCTGACTCTATAAGGAATTGCAGGAGTATATCACGCCGTTTGGCGCCAACAGCCTTTCTGAGACCTATCTCCCAAGTTCGTTCTGTCACCGAAACGAGCATGATATTCATAACCCCAATTCCACCGACTATGAGAGCTATACTTGCGACTCCGCCAAGTAACCCCTGGACTATCGTGCTGACCTTCTCATTGTTTTTTATGTCTTTCTTAGCAGTCCGCGACTCAAAGACGGTATAGACATCCTTATGTCTCCATGCCAACACCTTCATCGCTTGCCTTTCAACCTCATCTACTAACTCGTAACTTTTAGCCTGAATCTGAATTCTCCATACCCTATTACCTGAGTTTGCCAGTCGTCTTTGCACAGTAGTAATCGGCAGAAATGAAAGCTCATCCCATCCCTGGGTTGCCATAGTATTTCCTTTTTCCTGCATCACTCCTATTATAGTAAACCTGATGTTATTTATCTGAATTTCGTCGCCAACAATGTTCTCCTTTTTCCCGCATACTTCGTCCCATATCTTCGATCCGATGACGCATACTTTCGCACCGGTATCAACATCCTCCTGAGACAGGAAACGCCCTTTATCTATATACCAATTTCTATTCTCCGAATAAACAGGTAATGTTCCAATTATCTTAGCAAGTTTGTCTTTATCTCTATATTTCAATTGAACGTCCATTCCCCCTATCTCAGTATGAACGACTTTAGCATCAGGGCAGTTAGCCATTATGGCAAGGGCATCCTCATTCTCAAGATACTCGGTGCTTTTAACTCGTTCCCAGTGTCCATCCTTCCTGATCCATTCTCTTCGTCCAATTATCACTTCATTGGTAGCTCCTATACGCTCAAACTCACTTAGAATCAACTTCCTTGCGCCAGACCCTATTGATACAACACCGACGACACCTGAGATTCCGATTATAATTCCAAGCATTGTCAGGAAGGAACGCATCTTATTCTTAAACAATGATGATAGACCTATTACAAGACCTTCTGTGACATTCATAATTTATCCCTTACCAAATGGGAGGGGAAGGAGAACCGAAACTCCCCTCTTGAGAGGGGTTAGGGGGTGTGTTTCTTATTTCTGCTATTCGTATCTCAGTGCCTCCACAGGTAGTAGTTTTGCTGCTTTTCGTGCAGGATAAAGCCCAAAGAAAATGCCTATACAGGCAGAAGCACCGACTGATAATATAATTGAACGGATCGAAACAGTTGAGGGCCAACTTGCCTCTTTGATTATCTGCGTTATAATTTTGGCTAGCCCGGTACCCAGACCATATCCAACGAGAATGCCGATCATACCTCCGAAAATACAAAGGATAATAGATTCCACAAGGAACTGAAACATTATGTCACGGTTCTTGGCACCTACCGCCTTCCTTAGACCGATCTCCCTTGTCCTTTCAGTTACCGAAACGAGCATAATATTCATAATACCAACACCGCCGACTATGAGAGCAATTGCGGCAGTACCTCCGAGCATAACCTTTATAATCAAAATGATTTTGTTTATCTGATCAAGCATACCTTTTACGGATTGGATTTCAAAGAATTCTTCATCATTGTGTCTTCGCTTCAATATAGTCTTAGTTTCAAGAACAGCCAGATCTGCAAGCTCAAAGCTCTTAGCTTTTCCCCAATATATATCAACGTGGTCATTTCCTGCAAATCTCCGCTGGGCTGTTGTTAGTGGTATTATTATCTCCCTGTCTCTGTCAAGGTCTCCAAAAGCAGTGCCTTTCTCCTCCATAACACCGATTACAGTGAATCTTTCTCTACCAAGCCTGATTTCACGCCCTATTGGATTAACCTTGTTAAACATCTCTTCCCAGACTTTAGCACCAATGACAGCAACCTTGTCCCATGTACTCATATCGTCATTAGATAGAAACCGCCCGTAATTCAGAAACCAGCTTTGGCTTTCGGTAAACGTCGGTACTGTTGCTTCAAGCATATAGTTTCGACCTTCTCTCTCCACATTTGCGTTGGTCCCAGTGATAATTTCAGGGGTAATCTCTTTAACAGCAGTGGCTTGGGCTTCAATTGCATAAGCATCATTACGGGTGAGATATTCACGGCTGGGGTTCCTCATCCATCTACCATCTTTTTTGATCCAGTCTTGTCGTGTAACAATAAAAAGTGTGCGCCCGCCGACCTTTTCCACTTCCTGCAATATGAGTGTTTTTGCACCTTCACCGACTGCCATTGTACCTATAACTGCGGCGACACCGATGATGATACCCAGCATGGTAAGTAGCGATCTGAGTTTGTTACTAAATATAGCAGTAAAGCCAACGAATGCGTTTTCAAAGATTTTCATTTTTTTGCTTCTAATGATAGGTCAAGTACGTTTATATAAGTGTAGATCGCAATGCAGTAGTAGTGACAGGTTTGGAATCTGTCACTACGTTATAGCATTTAGAGAATTCACCGAATGGATTTAATACTGCCCCAGGTACTGGCTAATTTCCCCGGAGAAGAAACAGCCGCCAAGCCAACGGCGGATTCTAGCCCATTGTCCATAACAGCCTTAATATCATCATCAGACAAGATTGTATTAAAAATGGCAACATCATCTATTGCACCATTGAAATTGACAGCACCAACAGCCGCTAATGCGAACTTCAGGAATCCTCCTGAATTCTTATATTTTCCTAAATAAGTCTGCTCTCCTTTGATTCCGTCAATAAATAGGTTTACCTTATTCGCTTTATCATCCTGAGTCGCTGCACCATAATGCCATTTATCATCTCGGACATTCAAAGGAACTGTTTTCCACTGATTTATTCCACCGTCAGAGTCAATCCTTATCCTAAAAGTAGCACCAGCGGGATCCAGATGGAAAGTCCAGCCATGAGCATTGTCAAATTGTCTTCCTATCAGATTGGGAAAATCTCCCCCTATTGGAGCTTTGAACCAGAAAACATAAGTCCATGTCAGGAAATCAAAGTTATCCGGGTTGTCAATTTCAACGCCACTTGTGCCTTCAAACTCCAGAGCTTTACCGAATTTGCCATCAATCCATTTTGGTTTCCCTATGAGCGTTCCATCATTTTTATTACCAGAGGAATCTTTGGCAGTATTTCCACCACCATCATTTAATAACCACATTCCAACAACTGTTTTTTTATCTATAGTAGCGGAACTTTGCCCTATAAATACCAAACTAATGGTAAACAGGCACAGACAAATTAGAGTTAAACTTACTTTTTTAGCTATCATTTCACATTTTCTCCTTTTTAGTTTTAATTATATGACAAAACTAAGTTGAAACATCTCTATATTTTACCATAAAGATCGAAAAACTCAAGGAAATATGTAAAATCTTGTATAATTAAAGATTTATGATTAAATAACTTACCTAATAGGAAACACACCCCCTAACCCCTCTCAAGAGGGGAGTTTAAGCTAATTCCCCCTTTAGCTAAAGGGGGGAAGGGGGGATTTGATTAAATAAGTCATATATCTAAATATCTCAAAATAGGGAAGTTATTTAATCACGGATCCTAAGCACTGACAGGCTTGACTATCTCATCATTTTCTATAATGCCATCTCTCAGAAGTATAATCCTTTTAGCGTGTTCAGCGATGTTTCTCTCGTGAGTAACCATTATAATGCTGTTGCCTTCGCTGTTAAGCCTGTCGAATATTGTCATAATCTCCTCACCGGATTTCGTGTCAAGGTTA
>Ga0315274_10001182_pt1 | contig 40557 bp, 35 predicted proteins | sample YL17G02_20_MG_FD_203700 | JGI IMG/M metagenome (GOLD analysis project Ga0315274, IMG submission 203700) | Sediment microbial communities from Yellowstone Lake, YNP, Wyoming, USA - YL17G02_20 | ecosystem: Environmental > Aquatic > Freshwater > Lake > Sediment | place: USA: Wyoming | collected...
ATCCAAGCATGTCAAACCCAGGTAAGGTTCTTCGCGTTGCTTCGAATTGATCCACATGCTCCACCGCTTGTGTGAGCCCCCGTCAATTCCTTTGAGTTTTAGCCTTGCGGCCGTACTCCCCAGGCGGTCTACTTAGCACTTTAGCTTCGGCCAGGATGGCGTCAGAACCCCCCCAGCCTAGTAGACATCGTTTAGGGCGTGGACTACCGGGGTATCTAATCCCGTTTGCTCCCCACGCTTTCGTGTATCAGCGTCAGAACCGGCCCAGTGCGACGTCTTCACCACCGGCGTTCCTGTTGATATCTACGCATTCCACCGCTCCACCAACAGTTCCTCGCACCCCTACCGGCCTCAAGACGAGCAGTTCACCAAGCGATTCCCCGGTTAAGCCGGGGGATTTCACAAGGCGCTTACTCGCCCGCCTACACACCCTTTAAGCCCAGTAACACCGAACAACGCTTGCCACCTCTGTCTTACCGCGGCTGCTGGCACAGAGTTAGCCGTGACTTCCTCTGGGTTAGATCAATCCCGATTGCTCGGGACTTTCATACCCCTGACAGTGGTTTACATCCCGAAGGACTTCCTCCCACACGCGGCGTCGCTGGGTCAGGCTTTCGCCCATTGCCCAATATTCGTTACTGCAGCCCTCCGTGAAGGTCCGGGCAGTGTCTCAGTCCCGATGTGGCGGGCCGACCTCTCAGCCCCGCTACCCGTCAAAGCCTTGGTGGGCCATTACCTCACCAACAAGCTGATAGGAGATAGGCCGCTCTAATGCCGACGCATCTTTGGTCAGACCCCTGTCGGGGTATGACATTATCCGGTATTACCGCCCCTTTCGGTAGTTGCCCTTTCGGGCAACGACGCTATCCCGAAGCACAAGGTACGTTACCTATCCATTACTCACCCTTTCGCCACTGACTACCCTTTCGATTGCTCAATTGGATAGTCCGTTCGACTTGCATGTCTTAGCCACGCCGCCAGCGTTCGTTCTGAGCCAGGATCAAACCCTTCAGTTTGATTCGTCGAACCCCCGCTGCTGTCTTGCGACAGCAAGACGCGGGGATATCGTCTTAATAAAGGCTCAACACTTTCGCAAAGTACCATCAATGCTTTGTAAAGCATTAAGGGCACTTGGCTACGCAATCGAAAGTGCTAAAAAACTACTTTTTGTGACCCGGTGCGGCTTAGCGTACTTCATACCGCACAGGGCAGCACTTTCGCTGCTTTTCGGCTTAACTGTTTACTTGTCAAAGAGCGTCTATTTGTAAAGACACTAATGGTCAAGCAACGCTGTTAAACGGTGCTTGACCACAGCAAGCATTTCATTTTACCCCTTATTGCATCATCGTCAATAGCGAAATGGAAAAAAATAAAAAAATTTTTGTTTTTTTTCCCAACCATCAGTATCATCAGAAGTTAGGCATCCTGGCTGTAACTGTAATACTGAAATCGCGCGAAAGAAAGTCAAAACAATTTGAGGGAGTCAGCCAAATGGGAAAAGGGCATTTACGAAGGCATGTCGTGGTAAACAGGGGTAGTTCTGCTGCGTTGGCGTTGTTGGCAATACTGATATTGGTGGTTATAGTGGCTGGTGTTCAGTGGTGGATGAAGAGTCATAAGCCGGACCCCGATACGGCGGAAAATCTTCCGGTGTGGAAGGAATGGCGTCTGCGAGAGGAAAGTGAAAAGCCGGCGGCGAAGATGAGAGAAGAGCAGCCAAAACTTATAAAAGCCCTTGAATATGACGCAAACGTGGAGCTGCCTGGAACGGGTGAGGCGCGAGGAGAGGTCGGAATGGCGATTTCTGCTGAAGGGCAGGTATTTGGGAATTGGCACGGGAATTACTATAACAGCAAGAAGGCCAATTGCGATATACAGGGCGGGGCGTTTGAGGGCAAGGTTTTTCCGGGCAAGATTTACCGAGATGAGAAGGGGGAAGACCTGTCCAAGCTGTATTTTCTCGCGAGGGGCAAATTTATGATGCACGAGACCGAGTTTGGCAAAGGGCAGTATCACATCCACGCGGGAGATATTTATGTACGCGGCTGGCTTAGTCCGGACATGGGCGTGAGCAGCGAAATCACAATTACATCGGATGAGAAATACTCCGAGACCTTCAAGTGGCAGGTGTCGCGTCCTGTTAAGAATTGAATACCGGCAACGGCCTTGTCGTGACCCGTGAGAAAATGGGTAATTTAGATTGGCGATTTTCGGGAAGGAATTACGAGGGGGGATGTTTCCGGCATATAACTAACTACGGGGGAATAGTTTAGGCATACCGGCATCAATGGGGGCATTAGACGGATTAGGATGGGCGGCAAAAGAAATTTAAGTGAGGCAGGGCAATAATAACGATAATAGATATATGTGTTCAAGGATGGATGTTATATCTTGCCAGCCGAGCGGTCAAACCAGTAATCTAATGACACGTTGTGCCGTGTTGGCATTGGCGATTTAAGGAACGGGACTTATGCAGGACGGGGCTAATCAGCCAGTTTATAATGTGTGGCTTCGGTTTTCCGCGATAATTTTGGCGTTGGCACTGGCGGTTGTGCTGGTAGTGAGGTCGTTCCTGCAGGGCAGTTTGGACCCGAATTTGCCGTGGAATGAGGAATTTCGGATACTGAAGGAAGGCCAGACGGTGAAGCAGCGTTCGTCGGCAGAGCAGACGACAATCGGTCAGGTCTTGCGATACAAGGCAGATGCGGAACAGGGCGGCAGCCCGCGAGGGCAGGTGAATATTCTTATATATCCGGACGGGATAGTGAAGGGTGTTTGGAACGGGGAGTATGATACCGGGGATGGGACACATTGTCTTGTTATGGCCGCGAGTTTCAAAGGCAATATCGACCCGACAAAACCATATCCGAATGCAGAAGGGAAGAAGCAGTCGCAGGTTTACTTTATAACCAAGGGGACATTTGTGATACTTGAGACCAGGATGGAGAGCGGCAAAAGCCGAAGCATCACGGGGTACGTGTATGTCCGGGGGTGGCTGGAACCGGATTACACAGCAGTGGGGGAAGTAGTTGTTACTGAGAACAGGAAGACGTGTGAAATTTTTTCGTGGGGCGGTTTGCCGGCCAATTAGGCGGCGCAGTCGGCGCTGACGGCAAGCTTGATGCACTGCAGGTGCGAAGGGGGATGCGTACAGGTTGTTGTGTGCTATTAACAGGCGTCACTGCGTTCCCGGCCATAGGATGCTTGTACCCATCACTAAATGTCGCTGATAGTTACAGCCAACGGATAATTGATTATGGTTAAGACGGAAAAAATCGATGTCAGGACCAAAGGCAACTGCGATGTAGTTGATATCACTCGGCAGGCGGGCGAGGCGGTGGCGCGTTCGGGCATCCGCAATGGAATTGTCACGTTATTCAACGAGGGGTCAACGGCGGGGATAACGACGACGGAATACGAGCCGGGCCTTGTGAATTATGATTTGAAGGCGGCGTTCGAGAAGATTGCGCCTGAGAATGGCCGGTACGAGCACGAGAAGACGTGGAACGACGACAACGGACACGCCCACGTGCGGGCATCACTGCTGGGGCCGTCGATGAGTGTGCCGATTGTTGATGGTCAAATGACGCTTGGGACGTGGCAGCAAATCGTGTTAGTGGATTTCGACACGAGGCCGAGGACAAGGACGGTTATTTGTCAGATAACCGGAGAATAGAGTGTTGACATTTCCGCCTAAAAGGCGCAGAGTTCAGAACCAGCAAAGTTGTGCAATAAGGAGGACCACTATGCGGCGTAAGACAATAGGCGGAGCTTGCCTTGTATTGTTGTTTAGCGCGTGCGTTCCCGTGTCAGCCATTGATTTTTCATCAGCAAGACAGCTCGCCGGTTACGAGCCGGAAGAGGTCAATAATTTGATTGTCCGACCCGGGCCGCAGGATTCGACTCTTGCGGTAACCTGGCCTCTTGAAGGAAAGACAAACGGAGCGCCCGAAGCAACAGACGGAAATTACATTCTCAAGATGCAGTGGACCAATGAGGATGACCCCTGCAAAGTGGAAATAAGGCACGACTGGATAAACTCCTTCTTTGACCTTCCAGACGGGGGATATATTCATCTTGACGTTTATCTTGCGACCGAATCAGCAGAGGCAAACATCATCGGTTTGTGGGACATCAACTGGGACAACAACTGGATAGCAACAGAATGCATACCGGCAAAAATGAGGACAAACGAGTGGCGCACGATATCTTTCGGAATGCAGACGAATACCCAGAGTGACGTCAACCGTATTGAAGCGACCGTATTTGAGCAGATGCGCGGTCCTTATGGAACGATATTCCTCGACAACCTGCGATTGGGAGCAAACCAATGCAACTGCCTGCGGAAGATAAAGTTCGGCAGGTACTGGTGGTCAGTGGAGCAGAGCGACTGGCAAAAAGGAGCCGGGCCCAACTGCTACACAGACGAGCCAGATGATGTTTTTGTTGACGCAAACGGTTTTTTGCATATGAGCATTGTCTATAAGGACCCGAACTGGTATTGCAGCGAGGTCATAACCAATGAGAGTTTCGGGTATGGGACATACGTTTATACCGTAGAAGGTGATACCAATTTGCTGGACCCGAATATCGTAGTGGGATTGTTCATATTTGAGGCGAACGACGAGAATGAACCGCCGCGAGAAATTGATGTGGAGTTGACAAAGTGGGGGAAACCGAGCGACCCCAACAACGCTCAGTACGTTATTCAGCCCTGGCGTAATTTAGGAAATGAGTACCGCTACAGAATAGAATATGAGCACCCGAATGACGTGGTGACTCACGTCATTAAGTGGAAACCGCAGCGTGTGGAATTCTGCAGTTACCGGGGCCCGTATATTTCTCAGCCGCAGGGCAAAGACATTCTTGATTGCTGGTCTTATGGCGGGGCAGATATTCCTGAGCCGAACCACGAAAATCCGCGAATAAACTTTTATCTGATGAACGGCGATGCGCCGCAGGAAGCGAAGAATGCACATCTTATCATAAGGGACTTTCGATATATTCCGCTTGGCGACATAGACGATGATGAGGACGTGGATTTCGTTGACTTTGCATTATTTGCCGAGAAGTGGTTAATCGGCAAATAAAAGTCCTGATGTTGCAAGGATAGGAAGGGCCGCGGGTGCAGTTTGCATCTTTTTTGGGTGCAGGGGGGCTTGGAACAGAGATTGTTTTGCATCATTCGGCAGCGTGCAGGAATGGGCCGTTAGAGAACCAGAAACGGCCTGGCGAGCGGTTGAAGTAGAGTAATTGCTCGTATTTATCCGATTTGAGAATTCGGTCGGGTTGCCCCAGCGCAGCGATTAGCTCACCCTTTGTCATATCGGCAGGGAAGCTACCTCTTTTAATGGCATCAAGCCGGGTTTGGTTTAGCTGTGCCGGTGTGGTTCGGCTTTGGGAGAGAGGTTGGACGACTGATACAGTTTGCGCGGGTTGAGCAGTACGGGGTGCTTTCGATAGAGAATCGAGGCGGGACAAAAGGACATCGTTTTGCGCCTTCAAGTTTGCGTTCTCAAGCAACAGGCGCAGGTTCTCGCTCTGGAGCGACTCAAACTGGCTGCCGGAGTCGGTTGTTTTGGCGCCGGCCAGATTGAACTGCTCGACAAGCGTTCTATTCTCGATAGTCAGTTTCGCGTCTTTTGCGGTTATCGCGTTTAGCTCTGAGTAGAGCCAGATTGTCGCAGCGCAGGCGGGGAAAATAAGCATAAGAGACAACAGCGAGAGCAACTGCCATTTTCGCCGGGACAGGTCGTTGCGGTGTGCAACCCCTTCGGCGTTTGTGAGCAGATTGTGGAGCAGGACTTCCGGCTGGTCGCCGGTGTCTTCTCTTGTCTCGGAGACGATTTTGTCCGGCCAGCCATTTTGGACCGGCGGGAAAGATGTCACCAGCTTTTGAACGACTTTTTGTGTATTTGCCACCGTTGCCATAGGTTTTCCTTTCAAGTCGAGTACCGACTAAAGTGTTTTCGACCTTGTTGGAAGGTTTTCTTTAAGCCGGCAGAGGACAATAGAACTCTGTATCCGTATTACAGATGCGGACAGAGAATTATGCTTTTTTTTATAGGACTGTAGCGGTGAATCTGTTTACTGTTTCAGGCGAGAACCCCTGGCAGGGAATCACCTTTTTTTCAGGAGGTCGGGGCGTTCGCGCTGGAGCCAGTCGGGGAGCTGTTCGCGGGTGACGTTTGCCCACAAGCCCCTCTTTTGGCTTCTTGCGGCGGCTTCAAGCTGCTTATACTTGTTGTAGTAACTGTGCCGAAATCGCAAATCGGCGTAGGCGCAGCCCTCATTGAGGAGGACTTCATTCAAGAATTTTTTATCCGGCAATTGAACGTAGGCAAGGAGTCGGCTGTATTTGTCTCTGGTGTTTTTATCCTTATCAAGATAAACGGTAACCACTTTTTCCTCGGTGAGGTTTTTGGTGAAAGCGGATGCTTCGGGGCCGAAGTACATCACGGCTGTTCTTGTGTCTTTGGTTTCGGGGGTATCGACGCCCCAGAGGCGGATTCGCGTGTGGGGGTAGTTGCCGTCGGGGACGTCTATATCTATGGTGTCGCCATCGACGGCGCGGACGACGGTGAAGGTTTTGGCGTGATACTTTTCGAGGTCGCGTGCGGCAAATTGCTGCTGCGTTTTTGGCGCAGGTTGCAAGGTCTGTTTTAGCCAGGTACGGTCGAGGCAGGCAACGCCGGCAGCAAGTAAAACGCAGGCAGTAAATAATATATTACGCCTGCGTCTGCTCATCGCATAACGGATTGGGGGCGGATGCGGCATAAACACGTAATCCCCAGGATAAGCCCAGGCACTTATCGGTTATGGTTATTGTGCGACTTTTACTTCGAGCGTTTGTTTGCGGGCTTATCAAGCTCGAATGCCTCGCAAACGGCAATCAATGCCTTGTCGCCGTCTTTTTTGTCAACGACACAACTAATGCGGATTTCGCTCGTGGTGATTGAGTCGATATTGACTTTGGCTTTGGCAAGGGCGGTGAACATCTTGTCGGCAATTCCGTAATGGTTTCTCATACCGACACCGACCGCAGAGACCTCGGCAATATCTTCCCTGACAAACAGGGAATCGTAGCGGACTTCGGTTTTTATTGATTCGACGGCCTCTTTGGCAGAGCGCAGGTCGCTTGTGCCGATAGTGAACGCGAGGTTGGCTTTTTCGGCGCTGACCTCGGTCTGCATAATGTCGTTGACGACTACTTTGGCGTTTGCCAGTCGAGCGAAGACCCTGGCTGCGTTGCCGGGCTTATTATCAATTCCGACCAAGCTGATTTTCGCCAGGTCCTTCTGAATTGTCGCTCCAGAAACAACTATACCTTCCATTTGCGGCACCTCATGAGTAATTATGGTCCCCTCGTTTTCGTTGAAACTGCTTCTTACGTGGATTTTGACGTCATATTTTTTGCCGAACTCGATGCTCCTGCTGTGCATTACGCCGGCGCCCAAGCTGGCAAGCTCAAGAATTTCATCGTAGCTGACTTCTTTCATTTTAACGGCTTTAGGCCAGATTCGCGGGTCGGTGGTATAGACGCCATCGACGTCGGTGTAGATTTCGCATTGTTCTGCGCCGAGTGAGGCAGCCAGTGCGACAGCGGTAGTGTCGGAGCCGCCCCTGCCCAGGGTAGTGATGTTTTCATTTTCGTCGATGCCCTGGAAGCCGGCGACAATGACGATTTTGCCTGCGTCCAGTTGCTTATGTATTCGGTCGGCGTCGATGCTCTTTATTCGCGCCTTTGTGTGGGCGCTGTCGGTAATCATTCGAATCTGTCCGCCGGTAAAGCTAATGGCGTTATAGCCCATAGCGTCAAGTGCCATCGCAAAGAGGGACACCGACTGCTGTTCGCCGGTGCTGAGGAGCTGGTCCATCTCGCGTTTTGGGGGATTGGGATTGATTTCAAGCGCATCGGCGATAAGGTCATCGGTCTGTTTGCCGCGGGCCGATGCGACGACGACGACCTGATAGCCCTTTTTAGCGGCGTTAATGGCACGTTCGGCCGCCCTGCGAATTCGCTCAGCGTTGGCAACCGAGGTGCCGCCGAATTTTTGAACAAGTATAGGCATATTGTCCTTTCACAAAATTTACCGTGTGGAGAAAATACCCGGCTTATGGAGTTTTGCAAGGAGAATTTTTCAACTTTTGAGGAAATACTCCATTAGTTCAAAGCCGTTGTCGATTCTAAAGCCCGACTTGGCGGAGTTTGATTCGCTAAAGGGCGCCTGTAGTACGCCTTTAACGCCGGTACCCGCCATAGCAAAGGGCACCGGTTCGCCTGCGTGAGCGCCGGTGCGGACTGGTGTGGGGTGGTCCGGCAGGACGAGGATTCGCCAGTTTTCGTACTTCTGGAGGGCATCGAGGACGGGACCAACAACGTGCTCATCAATTTGTTCGATGGCCTTTTTTTTCGCATCGGCATTGCCGATGTGCGAGGCCTCGTCCGGGGCCTCAACGTGTACAAATACCAGGTCGTATTGTTCGAGGGCCTTTATGGCGGCTTCGCCCTTGCCTTTATAGTTCGTATCAAGAAAGCCGGTGGCGCCTTCGACCTCTATGAGGTCAAAGCCGATAAGTTTCGACAGGCCTCGCACGAGGTCAACAGCGGTTATGGCGGCGCCTTTGAGAGCGAAGCGCTTTTCGAAGCTTTCCATTTTGGCGCGTTTGCCCTGTCCCCAGAGCCAGATTGTGCTGACGGGATTTTCGCCGAGGTCGCGTCTGACCTTGTTGATATCGTGGCCTGCAAAGAGGTGCTGGGAGCGTGACATCAGCTCGATGAGGCGGTCGGCGCCCCTGCCGCGAGGCAGGAGCTTATCAACGGATTGCCCGATGTAGTCGTGGGGCGGGCAGGTCTGGACGTCAAAATCCATTCCTTTGAAGACCAGCAGATGCCTGTAGCTGACGCCCGTGTAGAAGCGAATTTTGTCGGAGCCGAGTCGTTCATTCAAATCCCTGATGAATTTGCCGCCTTCCTCGGTTGAGATGTGACCTGCGCTGTGGTCTGCCATTTTGCCGTCCGCGACGGTGACAAGGTTGCACCTGAAGACCCAGTCATCGGGACCGAGTTGAACGTTTCGTGCGACCGCTTCGATGGGCGCTCTGCCGGTGTAATAGCGTTTTGGGTCGTAGCCCAGGAGTGTCATTTGTGCGACGTCGCTGCCCGGCTCCATACCCTGGGGGATGGTGCGGACGATGCCCTGTCGGCCCTGGGTGCTGATGCGGTCCATATTGGGCTTGTGGGCGGCCTCAAGGGCGGTTTTTTTGCCGAACTGCTCAATCGGCTCATCCGCTGCGCCATCGGGAATGATTATCGCGTATTTGGTAGTCATTTTTTTACCATCCCGCCTGCGGCGGGTAAACATTGGCGGGGTTAACCCCGCCCTACATTAAGCGTTTAATTGCACGCCGTAGTCTATGGGTTTCCAGCCATTGAGTCAATGGTTTTAGGTCGGAAGACAAAACGAGGGTCTGTTCTTGTGGCCATTGCATAGCTGTCTTTTCATATTTCTCTATCGCCACCTCTACCGCCTAACACAAAAATCAGCGGCGGCTGTAAGCCGACCAGTGGATGCGATTGTTGGAGCCTATTCTCCAACCTGATTCAAACGCTCCCATGTTTTGATCGCCTGTATGGTCAGTTGGTTCTGCCTTTCCGCGACCACGGGATGTAATCGGATGCGGACTCTGAAGTATGCCGTGGTGTCCAGGCCATCGGAGACAATTTCCGGGTGTTTCCATTCAGACTGTACAACATCCACTATCTGCTTTGAGTTCGTTTGGTCTCCCATCAGTAGGAGAGCAACAGCAGCGTATGCACGAACGAATGTCTCTTTATCCTGAAGATGTTCTGCCACCTTATTCACGTACTCTTTCTCGTCGAGGATGGCGAGAGCAATCAGCGCATCACAACGGACAAGAGGTTCGCTGTCTTCTGTCAGTTGAGCGATGTCTTTTATGTATTCTTTGGCGTCGAGCAGCGCCAACGCCTTTGCCGCATTCCCTTTCCGGAATCTGTCATTGAGAAGAGCTGCCAATTCCTTGGCCTGTTCTTTTGCCTTGAGCCTAGCAATCGCATAGCATGCTGTATCATTAACCATTGGGTCACCTATATGCGTGAGGAGCCCGGCAATATCCTTGGTGTACTCTTTTGCATCAAGTTCAGCCAACGCCTGCATCGCCGCAGTCTGGACATGATCCTCGTCATCAGACAGCAGCTTGGCGATGTCGCGGACATATTCTTTCGCACCCATATATCCAAGCCCCAATGCCGCTCCGGCCCTGTCGTCGGGATCAGAGCTCCGCAAAAGCGCAGACAACCGGGGTGCGTATTCTTTGGCCCCCATTATGCCAAGCGCCATTGCAGCCCGGCTTCGGTCAAAGTTGTACAGAAATCTATCCTCCTCTTTGGGAGGTGAGCCACGTTTGTCTTCTATCAACCTGGCGATGTCACTCTTGTACGCTGCGTCTCCTATCACAGCCAGCGAGACGGCGCCGAAACTACGGACGACTGGATCTTCATTCTTCAGCAGACTGGCCACGTCGTCCTTGAACGCTTTGACGCCTCCCGCTTCGGCCAGTTTCGGGATCTGGTTGGTGTCTATAATGAATGCCCACACGAGATCCACCGACTTCTCTGCACCCTTCATCCCCTTCTCACCGGCACAATGTCCCAACGTCCAGCTGACGGAGATCATCAAATCATGATTCCACGGTTCGAGAAACCGTGCCTGTATGCGCTCATATTCTTTCCTTTCTCCGGGCGAGAGTTGTTTTGCCTGCGGCTGGTCAGAACACCCCGCAATGCCGAATGCGAGAACTACGAGACCGATCTTCGATATGTGCATCTTCTTTCTCCTGCTAACAATAATTAGATTGATCCGCATAAGATGCGGAACTTCGGTTTCCTGTCTATATAAAACGCTGCTTCTTTGCCTGAAAATCTCATTTTTTCTCCTAACTGCCTTAAAATACTTGTCCTGAGCGAAGTCGAAGGAAACGACTTACCTGCCTTTTTGCCTGTTTGCAACGCCACGATGTAAGCCAACAATGCCACTTACTGGCCTGGCCTTCGCTGGCCTTGTTGATTGCAATAACGCGATATTCGAGTTCGGCTTTTGGGTCAAAGGTGCGTAACCGGCGTTTGTGGCCGTTAAGCGGAAGTATATCGTCAAACTTGAGGAAGGAAAAGTTTTTTATATTGGTCCCCTGTTCTTTGCCAAAGAAGCAGCACTCGGGGATCTCCGCTGGGCTACGAAAAGAAGACAAGGATTTTTCGGTTTGCAGTTTTCAACACCCCCTGTTTACGGCCTACAGGGGCAGGAAAGACCCGAAGACACAAAGGTTTTCTATTGCGGATTTAAGAAGAGATTGCTTCGGCCTACGGCCTCGCAATGACAGACCACCATTATTCCTTGTCATCGGGGATATCAACGATACGAATGCAGACGGGTTTGGTGCAGACGGTATCGAGTTTGGCCAGGGCGGCAAGTGCGGCAGTAATCTTGTACTGGTGATTGGGGTGGGTCGTAATAATAACAGGGACGGTGTTGTTCGGCCCGGTGCCTTCGTGCTGGAGGACGCCTGAAATGCTGATGGCGTTGTCGGCTAAAATTTTGCCGATTTGTGCGAAGACGCCCGGCTGGTCTTTGGCCATTAAGCGGATGTAGAAGCGGCTCACGAGGTTGTCGATTTTGTCAATAAGGCCGGCCGCTTCACTGTGTGGCTTAAGATGCAGGTGGCGGAAGGTCGTGGCGGAATTGCCCAACGCCACATCTATAATATCAGCAACGACGGCGCTTGCGGTGGGCATCATACCTGCGCCGCGACCGTAATACATAATGTGGCCGACGGCGCTACCGAATATGCTAATCGCATTGAATGACCCGTGCACGTGCGCGAGGTGGTTGGTCCGGGCGATGAACGACGGGTGAACGCGGAGGGATATGCGGCCATTGCCGTCTTTTTGCGCAATCGCGAGGAGCTTGAGGCGATAGCCCATTTCGCCGCCAAAGCGAATGTCGTCCTTAGATATTTCCTGTATTCCCTCGACATAGACGTCATCGAGCGAGACCTGGCAGCCGAAGGCGATTGACGCGAGAATCACAAGTTTGTGGGCGGTATCGACGCCGCTTATATCGAGGGCAGGGTCTGCCTCGGCGTAGCCCTTTGCCTGCGCCTGCGCGAGGGCCTCCGTGAAGTCCTCGTTCTTTGCGGTCATATTCGAGAGGATGTAGTTGCAGGTGCCGTTGACGATGCCATAGAGGGCGGTGATGTCGTTGGCGGCCAGGCCGGTGCGAATGCCGGAAATGATGGGTACACCGCCTGCGCAGCTTGCCTCAAAGGCGATGCACCTGCCGGCCTTGTCGGCGGCTTCGTATAATTCGGCGCCGCATTCCGCGAGGAGGGCCTTATTGGCGGTAACAACATCTTTGCCTGCGGCGAGCATTTTGAGCTGAATCTGTTTTGCGATGCCGGTGCCGCCGACAAGCTCGACGCCTATCTGGATGCTTTTATCGTTGAGCAGCTTATTTATGTCGTTAGTCAGAATTCCCGCGGGCAGTTTGACCGGCCTGGGTCTGGTCGTGTCGGTATCGACGACGCAGGCAAGCTGCAAGCGCAGAGCGGTTTTAGCGGCTATTGAATCCGCTTGTTCGAGGATGATTTTTGCCACACCGCTGCCGACCGTTCCGAAGCCGATGAGCCCGACTTTTACGATTTTTTCCTGCATACTCATATCTCTACCAGATATTACATTCTTTCGTTAAAGTCATTAGTTTAAGAATTTTTCATCGGACAGTCAATAATAACGTATTTGAGGGAGTGTCTTGAGGCACGATTCAAGTTCGTAGGTAGCGTTTACCTGAAATCGGTCATTGCGAGGACCGCCGTTTCGGCAGAGGCAAACTACCTGGTGCGGGTTTTGAGATTGCTTCGCTGCGCTCGCAATGACGGCAGGAGAGCGTTTACCTATAAATCTGAATCGCACCCTCTCTTAGGGGGTTGGCGTCTTTTTTCTGAGATATCGCCCGCTTATAATCCTTTTTGAACTGGTTCGTCCAAAAGATGCGTCTCAACGGCTTAGTTCCTTAAAAAGGTCGTCGATATTTGCGGCTTTGCGCAGTCCTCGACCTTTCCTGGAAGCAGACAGGACTTTGGCCGTTAGCTCGTTGGGGATTTCTATTTCAAAAGGAATGCCGCGACGAAAAATAATCTGCCTCAAATAAAGGGTTATGGCCTCAGACATTGAAAGTCCCAAAAAATCCAGTATCTTCTTGGCTTGTTCCTTACTCTCTGAGTCAATTCTTGCCTGTATTGTAGTAGTCATTTCTCACCTGCAATTTGTTATACAGCATCATACATTTGTCAATACATTGTCCTTACACTGACTATACGTTTCTTTTCGGCAAAAGGCAACGGTTTTTTACTAAAAAATTAACTTTTTTAATAATTTGCGGCAATGTCTTGAGCAGATGCGGGACGCTGGTTATCCTTGTGGTTGTATATCAGGATTTTGATTGTGAACCTGCATCGATTTTATTGTAATTCGATAACGGAACCGGCGGTCGAAGTGGTCGGGACGGAAGCCCATCACCTTTGCTCGGTTCTGCGGCTCGGCGTCGGCGACAAGGTTGAACTTTTCGACGGAGCCGGCTCATTGGCAACAGCCACCATTTCAACTATAAAGAAAAGCATAGTCATTGTCGGTATCGAGCATATTCAGCAAACCGAGCCGCCGAAGTCACGCAGAATAATCATTGCAGCAAGTATCGCCAAGGGCGAGCGATTTGACTGGCTTATTGAGAAGTGCACGGAACTGGGTGTTGACAGAATCTGCCCGGTTATTTTCGGGAGAACGGTCAAGCAGCCCAAAAATCCAAAATTGGTTGAGCGATGGGGAAACCTGGCTATTTCCGCCGCGAAGCAGTGCAAGCGATTATTTTTGCCGACCATTGACCCGCCTGTGACGCTGCCGGATATACTCCAGATTTTGAAAAAGGATTATCCTAATGCTCGAATTCTGCTGGGAATGCTGTCACCGGATGCCCTGCCTTTAGCAACGCTGCCCTTTGGCTCAACAGATGTTATCGCCTTGATAGGCCCTGAAGGGGGCTTAACGGAGCAAGAGGAGAGTATGTTGAAGAAAGCCGGGGCGACAGGCGTCTGTTTAACGGATACGGTGCTTAGGGTAGAAACCGCCGCGATTGTCTTTGCGTCTATCCTAACCGCCCAACGCGGCGCATTTGAAAAATAGCCCAGGAAACGGCACAATCCTGTCGATATAAAATTATGGCCAATATATTACTTGAGAAGCCGGAATATAAGGTAGAGAAGACAACCCTTGGCACGTGGCGACGATATGGGTACGAGAACGGGACGAGCTTCCACGAGTTCAAAACAAACGCCACGCTGCTCGGTCTGCCGGTGATTCATTATACTTACGGAAGGTGTCCGGAAACGGGCAGGCGCATCTGCGCGAAAGGGATAATCGCCGTGGGGAGAATCGCGTGCGGGGTCATTGCAATCGGTCACGCATCAATGGGGCTAATCGCCATAGGGCAATTGGCAATCGGCCTGATATTCGGGCTTGGACAATTGACGACGGGAATTGGCGCTGTGGGCCAGGCAGCTTTTGGAATTGCCTTTGGACTGGGGCAATTAGCGACTGGTTTTGTCGCAATCGGCCAATTCGCAATCGGTAAATACGTCCTTGCGCAAGTCGGCGTCGGCGAATATGTATTAAGCGCCGCCCGGCAGGACCCGCAGGCGATGGAGTTTTTCAAGGCACTGCCGGTCCTGCGGCAGTTCATACACTGACACTAAAACGGCTTACCATCCAAAATTCTTGAAAAGTCATCCGCATTCACGAATGCAGCAGGGCCATCGGCGTTATACTTGGTCAGCATTTTGATTGTCGCTGCGAATCTCTTATCTAAAGGAGCGACAAAGCAGTGAGAGTGGATTCCTGCTTCCGCAGGAATGACAAAGGTGTCATCGGGAATGACAATCTGGTAAGCGTGGAGTGTGAGGCGGTCGATGAGGGGTATTTCGAGATGGTCTCTTCCGAGACGGTAATTTTTTTTGAAGTCCGAGAGCATAATCGGCTCACTTGTGCCGTACATCGGGTCGATTGCCAGGCGTAAGCCGATGCTCGGTAAATGCACACGAATCTGGTGCGTTCTGCCCGTCAGGGGGCTGACCGCCAGAAGGGCAACCAATCCGAAATCGGCAAGGAGACGCCAATGGGTAACTGATTCTCTGCCGGACCTTTGGTCAATTCGCATAAGCTCGGGATTCTTGCGGTCTCGTCCGATGGGGGTATCAATTACTCCCTCATTTGCCCTGACGACCGCTTTGACGAGGGCAAGGTATGTTTTTTTGACCTGTCTATTCTCAAAATAGCCGGCGAAAAGTTTTTGAGCGGGGCGATTGCGTGCGAGAACCATCACGCCGGAAGTATCTTTATCGAGCCGATGGATAAGGCGCAGCCGGGTGGTCAGCTCATCACCCAACTGCGGGCCTAAATAATCAATAAGCTGCGGCTCGCCTGAGCGGTCTTTTGTCACCGAGACGCCTGGGGGTTTATTTATGACGATTATGTCGTCATCCTTGTATATTATCTCAATCTGGTTTTTTCGCATTTTGTTTGCTTCTTGCGTTCCTTGACGATAATCCGTCAATGACGTATATTCTATACGATTTAGCGTTTAGGGTATAGTGTTTAACGTAGAGGAAACAGGGACGAGTCAAATGAAGATACCGCCAGTAAAAGGGACGCGAGATTTTTACCCGGCCGAGATGGCAGTGAGAAACTGGATAATCGACGGCTGGAAAAAGGTCTCGATACGGAACGGATTCGAGGAATACGACGGGCCTATTTTAGAATACCTCCAGATGTATCAAATGAAGAGCGGCGATGAAATCGTAGAGCAGCTTTTCTCACTGAAAGACCGTGGGGACAGGGACCTGGCCATCAGGCCTGAAATCACGCCGACACTCGCACGAATGGTCAATCAGCAGATAAATTCGCTTCCCAGACCCATCAAGTGGTTTTCGGTGCCGCGATTATGCCGGGCGGAGCGGCCGCAGAAGGGGCGACTGCGAGAGTTTTTCCAGTGGAACATCGACATAATCGGGATAGACGATTGCCTGGCGGACGCAGAGGTGATTTTTTGTGCGATTGATTATCTGCAGGAAGCGGGGCTAACGGCCAATGACATTGTCGTAAAGATTTCGAGCAGGAAGATGCTTGCGGCGATGCTGCAGGCAATCGGTGTCGGGGAGGATGAGCTTGAGGCGTTGTATGCGCTGTTAGACAAGCGCAGCAAACTGCCTGCTGAGACCTTTATCGAGATGCTGAGAGAAAAGGTATCCGACGACGACAAGAGACAGAAGATTCTTGAGCTAATGAATACTGATTCGCTCGCGGGGCTTGCCGGGCCGGCAGAGCGTTCGGCTAAGGCGAAAGAATCGGTGGATGAGCTGAAGCGTTTGTTTGAGCTTCTTGGCGTTATGGGGGTCGCAGATTTTTGCCGATTCGATATCGGGGTAGTAAGGGGGCTGGCGTATTATACCGGTATAGTGTATGAGCTTTACGACAAGGCAGGTGAGCTTCGCGCTATAGGCGGAGGGGGCAGGTACGACGACCTGTTAAAGCAGTTCGGTGGTCCAGCCGTGCCTGCGGCGGGTCTTGCCATAGGCGATTGCGTTCTGCAAATCGTGCTTGAAGAAAAGGGACTGCTGAAAAAACAAATCGCCGCCCGCCGAATTGATTATTTTGTGGCCTGCACCGATGAACAATTGTTCAAGAAAGCGGTCGAGATAACTGCGAAATTGAGACGGTCGGGTTCGGCGGCGACTTTTGATTACAGAGGCGGCAAACTCGGCAAACAGCTTAAGGCGGCATCGGAGCAGAGCGCAAAGACGTGCATAATCATCGGCGATGAGTTCAAGAATGGCGACCTGGTCGTCAAGGATATGGCAACGGGCCAGCAACAGTTGGTCAAGCTTGATAAATTCCTGTCGCAATTGCAGCCGCAGTCAAAATGAAGGATTACGCACCCAACCATTACGAGCGGGCATTTGAGAACTGGCTGATTGAAAATCACATCAAATATGTCCACGCCGACGAGCATAGTCGGCACACGCTGAGCCAAGGGAGTCCCAAGTCCTTCGATTTTCTGCTGTATCTGCGAGACGGCAGGACAGTAATTGCAGAAGTCAAGGGGCGAAGATTCAAGGGGACAACACTTGCGAAATTAACCGGCCTGGAGTGCTGGGTCACAACCGAGGACATTGACGGGCTGGTCGCCTGGCAGAGCGCATTCGAGCAAAAGTACCCCGTGATTATCGTGTTTGCTTATAAAATCGAGAAGGTCGATGTGGATTTTGACGGGCGGCCGCTTTTTTCTTACGACAACAACCGTTATCTATTTTTAACCGTCAATATCGAGGACTACATAAGATTTATGAAGCAGCGAAGTCCGAAATGGAGGACGGTGACGCTCGGAGCGGACAGTTTTCGCCAGTGTGCCCGGCCCATTGGGGAAATTCTGCTTTGACTTATTCGGCGTATTTTACGGAGCAGCCGTAGGATTTTGTCTTTTTTGTTGTTACTTCCCTGCCGGCGGTCAGCTCATCAAGTGCTTTATCGACGTAGTTGACCAGCTCCTGGCCTTCGGGGGTCTTGCCTAACGGTGCATTATCTATTGCGCCGTCATAAGCGATGTTGCCTGCGGCATCTATTATGAATAAATGCGGTGTTGTTTTTGCGTTGTATGCCTTGCCGGTTTTGCCTGCGCGGTCGTCGAGTATGGGGTAGGTAATTGTGTGTTTCTCGGCGAATTGCCTGTTTTGGCCGGTGTTCTGGTGTTTGGTGCTGTTTACCGCAAGCCAGATGACGTTCTTATCTTTATATTTTTTGGCAAGGTCAATCATTGTCGATGCTTTGTCGTAGTGGAACTGCACGAAGGGACATTCATAGTTGAACCATTCCAGCACGACGATTTTCCCTTTGAAGTCATCGAGCTTGACTGTCTTGCCGTCATAGCTCTTCAATACAAAGGCGGGGGCTTTAGTCGGCCGGCCCTGCTGGTTTGGTTCATTGGCCAGTACGGCGTCCATTGCCAACGCCAAAAACAATACCATTGCCACGGGTATTAACGCGATTATCTTTTTCATCGGCTCACCTTTTCAAGAAAGCATTTTTCGTAAAAAGCTCTGCTGTTTAATTATAACCCTTTTATCTGAAGGGTAAATAGTTTTATATCGTAGTTATACGCCGGGGCAAGGGCGATTGTTCCCTGCGATTTTGGCATAGACGATTGAAGGACCTGCTGATAAAATTCCTCTGTCTTTTTATGAAACGAATTGTTGAACGATAGTGTCAATGGAGGTATTGACAATGATAAGAAATCTTTTGTGTCTTCTCGCTGCAACGGTGATTTGTGCCGGCTGTATCAATATCGAGACCGAAAAAAAGTGCACCGTAGTTGCCAAGCACAGTTGCCAAAAGTCCGAGCAGGTCCTGCGGCACGTAGTGCTGTTTAAATTCAAGGACGGCACGACGCCCGAACAGATTAAGGAGGTTGAAAATGCATTTGCCGCCCTGCCGGGCAAAATCGAGCAAATACACGCCTTCGAGTGGGGCACGAACGTCAGCGTCGAGAATCGCTCCGATGGATTCAGTCATTGTTTTGTACTGTCTTTTCTTAAGGAGGCCGACCGCGACGCATATATTATTCACTCCGAGCATCTGCGATTACGAGAAGTGCTCGGCCCATACGTTGATAAGGTTCTCGTTCTCGATTACTGGCCAAAATGAGAATTATCGCCGGGTCAAACCGAGGAATGAAACTTTTCAGCCCGGAGGGCTGGGATTCACGGCCGATTACCGACCGCGTGAAGGAATCGCTATTCAACGTACTGTGCAAATATAACCTGCCGGGCGATGCGAATGTCGCGGACTTGTTCTGCGGGGTGGGGTCGCTTGGATTAGAGGCACTGAGCAGAGGCGCAAAGTTTGTCGGCTTCGTTGAGCGAGACCGAAGAATTGCAGATGTCCTGCGGCAGAACATCGCAAAGGCAGGGTTCGTTGAGCAGTCGAAGGTCATTATCGCAGATGCCTTCAAAGCCAGCGTCCCCGCTGGCGCCGAGGGCGAAAAGACCGACCTTGTTTTCGTTGACCCGCCATACGCGGACAGCGCCGATGTCGGCGTTGACTCGCCTTTGGGACGGCTGCTTATCCGGCTTTCGCAGGAACTGCAAAAAGGCAGCATAGTGATTGTAAGGTCTCACGAAAAGACAAGCTTACTGAATTGCTACGGCGGACTTGAGACAATCGAGAGGCGCCGGTGGGGCTCGATGGCCGTGACGATATTTTCCAGGAGAACGGATGACTAACAGACGTGCAGCGATTGAAGTTGTCAGACGGCTGCGCAAAAACGGCTTTGCGGCTCTGTTCGCGGGGGGGTGCGTCCGGGATATGCTGCTGGGCAGGCAGGCGCACGATTTTGACGTTGCTACCGATGCAAAGCCGCAGGACATCATCAGGATTTTCAAGCGAACTTTGAAGGTAGGCGCGAAGTTCGGCGTGGTAATCGTGCTGCTGGAAAAACAGCAGGTAGAGGTCGCAACGTTCAGGACTGAGACGGGCTACACGGACGGCAGGCATCCTTCAAAAGTAGGTTTTGCGGGGGCCGAAGAAGACGCCGCCCGAAGGGACTTTACAATCAATGCGATGTTTTATGACCCGCTCGAAAAAAAGGTGATTGATTTTTACGACGGGCGGCGCGACTTGAAAAAGAAAATAATCCGCACGGTGGGCGACCCGTATCAGCGATTCAGCGAGGATTATCTTCGTATGCTGCGAGCGGTCCGATTTTCGACGCAGCTCGGTTTTGCAATAGAGGGGGCAACAAGGTCGGCTGTGTGTGCCGGCGCGGGGAACATAACCAGGATAAGCGGGGAGCGGATTGCAGCCGAGCTTGAAGGCATATTAGTAAGTCCCAACCGCGCGATGGGGGCGGCGATTTTGATAGAGACGGGTCTTGCGGAGCAGATTTTCTCCGGCTTTACAGGCGGGCAGGCACGGTTCGGCGCAGAGGTGATGAGTCATTTGCCTGCGAAGGTTGATTTTCCGCTTGGTATGGCGGCGCTGTTCGCGGGTTTTTCCGGTGACTTTGCCCTGGAAAAGTGCGAGATTCTCAAACTCAGCAGGAACCAGACCAGACATATAGGATTTTTGTCGGACAACAGGGGCAAATTGCTGAAAGAGATGTCGCTGGCGGAGTTGAAAATGGTTCTGGCTGAGCCCTGTTTTGATGATTTGTATGCCCTGCAAAAAGCGATTCAAAAGGCGGCAGGCCTAAGCATTGCACCGTTAATTAAGCTGCGGCGGAGGATAAGTGCGCTTGGCGATATCGAGTTTCGCCCGAAACCATTGTTGAACGGTCACGAACTTATCCGGCTGGGGGCGGAACCGGGGCCTACTGTCGGACAACTGGTAAGGGAAATGTATATTGCACAATTAGAAGGCAAACTACTGTCATCCGAACAGGCAAAACAGTGGGTGGCAAAATGGCTGCAGGCGCATAAGAGCACAAGTTAAAAGTGAAAAGTTAAAAGGCAAAAGGTAAAAAACAGAGGGCGGAAGACAGAGGACAGAAGTATCAGAAATTACAGCACTTTCATTAGAGGGATGAAATGCCAAATTTTATCTGGACAGCAAAGGATAGGCAGGGAAAGCCGATGATTAGGGAATTGTCTGCTGAAACAATTGAAGAATCGAAAGCGATGTTGCTGGCCGAGGGATATACCGATCTTGAATTGAAGAGTGATGAGATTATAGATGCATCCAGACGTGTATACGCCTCTATTAATAAGGGTAGGAAGTCAAGTCCGGAAGAATTAGTCAGAAATTCTGGAAATCTTCAGCAAACCACTTTGAAATTGATACTCGAAACAATAATTCATGATTGTTGGCTGTATATCATGATGATTTCAATGATGATACTGGTATTTGGGAATGGGCAAAAAATATTAACGGTTATCATTGGAATTGTTTTGTTGAGTTGGTTAATTTTCAGGATATGGTTGAGGTTGCCAGAGATTTATTATGCAAAACTAAATAAGGCAAAAGAGTGGCATCGATGGCAGGGGGTATTGCGGATAGCCAAACGTTGTGAACAAATAAGGAGTATGCATATTATCAAATTACCACAAACAGAATTGATACAGTCTCGCGCTCAAGCTCTAGCGGGTTTAGGGAGATTATCAGAAGCTTTGGCTGAGTTTCAGCAATATGAAAATCAACCGGGGGTACAAAGCTGGCTTTATAAGGCACAATTAGCGGGAATTTATGGTATAGCAAAAGAATATGATATGAGTTTGGAATATATGTGGAAAGCGATTCAGGAGAAGCCTACGCCAACATTGTATCTTGATTTTGCAAACCGTTTGTTGCGTTATAAGAAAGATACTATAAAAGCACGTGAGGCATTATCCGAAGTTGAAAAGAGCACTATCATTGATATTGCGAGGCCACATTATTTGCTATGTAAAGGAATTCTCGCTTATATCGAAGGCGATTATGATTTTTCTAAAATGCAAATCATGGCGTCTCTTAAAATAGTAGATAATGACAGGAACCGACCATTCAGGGATGGATTCATAAGCGTGATAAATAGTTATTTATGTTGTGTCCTTGCCAAGCTAGGTGATTTAACTACAGCGAAAAAATGTTTTGAAAAAGCGAGAGAATATCTAATCGCGACAGGAGAAAAGGAATTAATGATGGAATGCCAAAAAGCGATAGGAAATTAGCTGTAGGGGGGGCTTTAGCCCACGCGGAATTTTGATAAATTAAGTATTGATGGGCTGAAGCCCATCCTACGATTTTTCGGTTATGACGGGAGTTATTTTCCAAATTTGTAACTTATCAGCTTGTAGATTAGTTTAGCGGCTAAGAAGTCGGGGGCTTTGTTGTCCTCTTTTGGGCATAATTCAATGACGTCGAAGCCCACGATGTTTTTCGAGTCGGACACCTTCTTGAGAAATTCGAGCATATCGTACCACAAAAGATTCTGGCCGGTGGGGTAAACCCCACCCTACAAAACTACCGCGCGAAATTTTTTCATAACCCGTATGAGGGTTGTGTTGTTTGCGGGAAGCGACCTGAATGTGGGCACATCAGCCGCGGAATTTGTAGCTGAGGAGCTTGTAGATAAGCTTTGCGGCAAGGAAGTCGGGCGCTTTGTTTGTGATGTTGGGGCAAAGCTCCACGACGTCGAAGCCCACAATGTTTTTCGAGTCGGACACCTTCTTGAGAAATTCGAGCACGTCATACCACAATAGTCCGCCCGGCTCAGGGGTGCCGGTCGAGGGCATTATCGACGGGTCGAAGACATCGAGGTCGATTGTGATGTAAACCTGCTCCGAGAGGCGCCCGATTACTTTATCCATCCATCTTGCGCTTTTTTGTATATCCTCGGCAAAAAAGATGTTTTTGCTGTCGATATACTGTTTTTCGCTGGCGTCCATACTTCTAATGCCGACCTGCACGGCAGGACACATCTCCTTAACGCGCGCCATAACACAGGCGTGGTTGTATTTTGACCCGTGGTACTCATCGCGCAGGTCGCTGTGAGCATCGAGCTGCAAGACCGTGAGGGTCCCTTTTGCTCGCGTATGTGCTCTTATTGAACCAATACTGACGGAGTGCTCGCCGCCTATCGTGACTATAAACTTTTCATTTGCCAGATGAGCGCCAACCCTGCGGGCGACGACGTCGGCCAGCTCTTCGGGGCCGGATTGCACGATGACCGGCTGGTCCGTATGGATTCCGACCTTATAGACCTCGGAGCCAGTTTCTATATCATAAAGCTCCATATTCGCCGATGCGGCCAAAAGGGCTTCGGGGCCTTTGTCGGCGCCCTTCTGCCAGGTGCTGGTTGCGTCGAAGGGGACGGGGACAATGACGACCCTGGATTTATTGAGCGAGGAGTATTCCGGGGGAAGGTCGCCAAAGTTTGTTTGTTTAGTCACGGTATCTGCCATAAGTGCATACTCTTGTGCATCGAGCGCCCGCGACGTTCCGCGGCCATCTCGGCAACTGATTAGTCGAAGAGGAACATCGCCATTGCGACGGTAGTCGTCCAGTAGTCCTTAAGCCCTCTTGCGGTCTGAGTGATGTTTGAGGTCCTGATTATCATACCGCTTGATTTATAGACCTGCTCTTTTTCCGACCACGCCTGGTTGGGGTCAACCTCCAGTCCGAGGGTTGTCCCCAGCATCCCTGCCGCCAGGTCCTCGGCCAAATCGGCCGCTTCCTGCTCGTTCATTCCGTAGCCGTGAACCTCGCTGAGATAGCCCCATTTGTTTTTGTCTTTAGGGACGGCTATTCCAACAGAGGAGGCGACCAGACGACCGTGCTCTTCGGTGTCGGCCCTTGCCATAACGCAGTAGCAGATTCCGCCCGGGGTAAGACGAAGCAGACCTTTTTCCTTGCTGATGATTTTGCATCTTGGCGGGAGAATCGACGAAACCTGCACGAGGTTCTGCTGTGCAACACCCGCCTGTCTGAGCGCGTCCTCGAAAGATTTAAGCCGATACTTGTGTCTGCCGACCCCCTTGGTCAGAAATACTCTGGTTGGGACGAGAATTTCCATCTTTAACTCCTGCTTACCCGTTTGAGTTTGCCAAAAGCTCAACTGCATCTTTTTTTATCCGCGACCTATCCTGCCGGAGCAGGCCGAACAAATTTTTGAGCAATCCGTCTGGTCACTCTAACAATCCGACATATCCATAAAATCTGGATTATATATTGCACCTGCCGCGTGGCAACAAAAATTCCCGGTACGTGTGAGGTAAACTTTTGATTTTTTTTTTCAAACGATTTGAAGGATTGCCGGCTGCTGGTTATACTAACGGCTTTTGAGGATGATGCTGAATGCAGCCGTTTACGCTCCTGATAAAACCGACCGGCTCCGACTGCAATCTCGATTGCAAATACTGTTTCTACAAAGACAGGGCGCTCGAGGTTGGCAGCGGCAGACAACGAATGAGCGAGGAGGTGCTCGAAAAGCTCATCAAGGATTATCTTCAACTGGGATTTGAATACTCAGGTTTTTCCTGGCAGGGCGGGGAGCCGACACTGATGGGTCTTGAGTTCTTTAAACGGGCTGTTGAACTGCAAAGGAAATACGGCGGAGGAGGCCAGACGATAGCCAACGCCCTTCAAACGAACGCGGTCCTGTTGGACGACGACTGGTGTCGATTCCTGCACGAAAACAACTTTCTTGTCGGCATCAGTATCGACGGCCCGAAGGAATTCCACGACTATTATCGCAAAGACCACGGCGGCGCCGGGACATTCGATAAGGTTATGGAGGCAATCGAAAACTGCAAAAAGCACAAAGTCGAATTTAACACACTTATCCTTTTGAGCAGCAGGAACGTCGAGCACGCCGACGAGTTATTCGACTTTTTTGTTAAAAACGGAATAAGATACGTGCAGCTCATCCCGTGTGTCGAGATTGACCTGCAGAGCGGCGGCGTTGCCGATTTTTCGATTACGCCGGAGCAGTACGGCAAGTTTATGTGCCGGTTTTTCGAACGGTGGTATGATGACGGCGCCAGGGCGATGAGCATTCGTGACTTTGATTCGATACTGGCGTTTTATATGACAGGGGGACATACGCTTTGCACGTACAACCGGCGATGCTCGCAGTATATTGTTGTCGAGCACAGCGGCGAGTGCTTTCCGTGTGATTTTTTTGTCGAGCCGAAATGGTTTCTCGGAAATATTCTTAAAACCCCCATAGAAAAGATTGCGGCAAGTGAAAAGAAACTCGACTTTTCACGCGCCAAGCAAAAAATCGGCGACAAGTGTCTTGTGTGCAGACACCTGGCAATCTGCAGGGGCGGGTGTCTGAAAGACAGGTCTTTATACGGCGCGAACGCGTTTGACAGGCCAAGTTATTTTTGCGAGGGTTACAGGCAGCTCTTCGACAATGCAATCCCAAAGTTTATGCAACTGGCTGCGGCGATGCAGACAGAGACAGGGTCAAAGCGATAATTCGGGCTGATTGTTTTATGGAGACAGGTTGTTACTTGAAAGGGAGTTGTAAATGAATCCTATCGATATCGGCATAATTTCAGTGTACCTGGCGGGTATGATTGTCGTCGGGCTAATGCTCACCCGCAAAGCGGGAAAGAACCTGGATTCATATTTTTTAGGGGACAGGAAGCTGTCGTGGTATGCGCTCGGCATAGCCAACGCATCGGGGATGTACGACGTGACGGGGACGATGTGGTTTGTCACGGTGCTTTTCGTATATGGGCTTAAAGGCGCGTGGATGCCGTGGGTCTGGCCCGTGTTTAACCAGGTTTTTTATATGGTTTATCTTAGCGTGTGGCTACGGCGTTCAAGGGTAATGACAGGAGCGGAATGGATTCGGACCCGGTTCGGCGAAGGCCGGGGCGCGGTATTGTCGCGTCTTGTGGTCGCTTTATTCGCGGTGGTGGCGTGCGTCGGCTTTATGGTCTATGACTTCAAGGGGATAGGCAAGTTCTGCCAGGTCCTGCTTCCGTGGGGTCTTTCGGCGGATACATACGCACTGCTGTTTATGGGGATAACGGCTTTTTACGTCATTATAGGCGGTATGTACAGCGTGGTCATAACCGACCTGATTCAGTATGGGATTATGATTGCCGTTTCTGTGATAATCGCAGGACTGGCGATTGCCAAAACGGGACGTGGGGACATTCTCGCCAAGGTTCCCACCGGTTGGATGAATCTTTTCCCGACAGGGTTGGCCGACATTTTCACCGGGTGGCACTTGAATCTGGACTGGTCGAATTATATCCCGGCGGTCAATGATAAGCTTGCCAAAGACGGGTGGGAATTGTTCGGGTTGTTCTTTATGGTGATGCTGTTCAAGGGAATTCTCGCAAGCTCGGCGGGGCCTCCTCCAAACAAGGACCTGCAGCGAATGCTGGCGACGCGAAACCCAAAAGAGTGCGCGCTAATGTGTATGTGTACCCAGGCGGTGCTGTATGTGCCGCGGTATCTGCTCATAGCGGGCATCACGGTGCTGGGGCTGGTTTTTTACAGCGACCAGTTGAAGGCAATGGGAGGCAAGTTTGATACCGAGAAGGTACTGCCCTTTGTGGTGTATAAATTCCTGCCTGTGGGGATGATTGGTGTTGTCCTTGCCGGGATGTTAGCTGCCTTTATGAGTACGTTCAGCGGCACGATTAACAACGGGGCTTCGTACATCGTGAACGACCTATACAAGCAATACATTAATCGCAAGGCCTCGGACAGACATTACGTCTGGGTAAGTTATATTGGTTCGATAGCGGTGGTGGCGGTGGGCGTTGCGTTTGGCTTTATGGCAGAATCTATTCACGGCGTCACCCAGTGGCTTGTCACGGGTCTGTACGGCAGCCAGCTTGCGCCGAACGTGCTCAAGTGGTATTGGTGGCGGTTTAACGCGTACGGGTACTTCGCGGGGATGCTTGCGGGTATTGCGGCGTCGCTGGTAGTGCCGAGGGTGCTGACGACCTGGCATTTGAATCCTATGATTCACGGTTTTCCGATGGGCCTGGCGGCAAGCACGATAGCGTCTGTTTTAGTAAGTTTGCTGACGCGGCCGGATGATGATGCGGTACTTAAGGATTTTTACAAGCGTGTTCGTCCGTGGGGATTCTGGAGGCCGGTGCTGGAAATGGTCAGGCGTGAAGACCCGAGTTTCGAGCCGAACAGGGACTTTGGCCGGGATATGGTCAACGTAGCAGTGGGCATCGTCTGGCAAACGACGCTGACGCTGATACCAATTTATCTTGTTATCCGCGGCTATACGGAACTTGGGATATGCGGCCTGTTGCTTGTGTTGACGAGCGTTTTCCTGAAGAAGAACTGGTACGACAAGCTTGAAGAGGCCTGATAATGGCCAATTTGGTGCTGTCACAAGCGGTTTTTTGTTGACAGGACGGCCATTTATCTTTAGTATGATGTATCTTGGGACGATTACTACCGATACTTACGGGCTGTGAAGGCACAGCAGGTATTGCAGCCCTAAGTAGCTCATATACGGGTAGTTACGTTCTTATTCGGCAGGGCTTGGGTGATGAACTGAAAATGTTTTTTGGAGAGATTTCAATGCTTAGGCGAACGATTCTCGCAACAATCCTGATTATAGGACTTTCCTTACCTGCTGTAACTTTCGGTAAGGAATTGAAGGGAAACTATGACGACCTTTTGCACTACACGATGATTGGGCGGTTCGACCTTGCAAAAGGATACGCGCAGGCAATACTCGATGCGAATCCCGAGCCGGTCGAATTGCTTGAATTGAGCAAGGCCAATCAACAGGGTTATGCCCTTTTGATAAAGGCCGGTGAGAACACAGCCGAGCCGCAGCTTGCTGCATTGTGCAAAAAGATTCTCGACATTATCGAGCAGGGCAGGTTCACTAATCGCGCAGACGCAAAAATCATCGTTGAGGAAATCAAGCGTCTGAGCAGCACGTCCCGCGCCAAGATGGAAGCGGTCAAACGACTGCAGAACGCCGGCGAGTACGCGATTATGTATATGTTAGAGGCGCTGTCGGACGAGACCCGCAAGGAGGAGATGCCGAATATCACCTGGGCGATGTCGCGGATGGGGCGTGATTCGGTCAGACCGCTTGTTGCGGCGCTGCAGACCGGCAATGTCACGGTCAAGGCGGAGATAGTGAAAGCGCTCGGCAAGATTGGTTATCCGCAGTCGCTTGCGTACCTGAAGTATGTCGTTGAGAAGGATGGTTCGCCGGAGCTTCGCCGACTGGCGGAGGACAGCATAAAGGAGATTGATTCGGGCGCGATGAAGTCGCCTGCCAGCCAGTTGTTCTATCGGCTTGCCGAAAATTATTATTATCACGCGGAGTCGCTTGCGCCAGCGGAAGACGCCAACTTTGCAAACGTATGGTTCTGGGATGCAGAAAACGGCCGGCTGGGGCGTGAAGAGGTTGACAAAAGATACTTTAACGAGCTGATGGCGATGCGCAACTGCGAGTGGGCGTTAAAGGCGGACGCGAGCTTCGGCCAGGCAATCGGGCTGTGGCTTGCTTCGTATTTCAAGGCCGAATCGGTCGGCGTGAATATGCCTGAATTTTTCGGTCAGGGCCACGCGGATGCTATGACATACGCCACGACTGCCGGTCCGGAATACCTGCATCAGGCGCTGGCAAGGGCGGTGGCGGACAAAGACGCGTCTGTGGCGCTTGGGATTGTAGAGGCGTTATCGACCACGGCAGGAGAAAGCTCACTTTTCTATCGGGTCGGCCCGACCCAGCCGCTCGCACAGGCGCTTTCATTCGACAGTAAGGCGGTAAGATACAGCGCCGCTATCGCGGTCGCCGCGGCAGGCCCAAAGGAGGCATTCCCGGAAAGCAAGCTTGTGGTCGGGAATCTCGCTGAGGCAATCGCCCAATCCGGTGAGCAGGTTGTGGAAGATTCGAATATGTGGAATGCGCAGTTAGCCGACGGCTATGCGCTTCGTGCCGCGAAGGTTTTGCTGAAGCTGGCGCAGAGTCGCAATCGCATTCTCGATTTATCTTTGGCGCAGAGCGCACTATTAGCTGCAACGAAAGACAAAAGGCCTGAAATTCAGATGCTTGCAGGCCATGTTTTAGCATATCTGAATAACGCTGCGGCACAAAATGCTATTGCGGCAATGGCCCTGGATGAGAACAACACACAGGACATTCGGATATCCGGATTCAATTCACTTGCGGTCTCAGCGCAACTGAACGCCAATCTGCTTAATGAGGCCGCAGTCGATGCTATTTATTCATTAGTCGGGTCGAAGCAGGCCGATGCGGGTGTTCGTGCAGCAGCGGCTGCTGCTTATGGAGCGCTGAATCTGCCCAGCCAGAAGGTCAAGAACCTGATTCTTGACCAGGCCCGGAGCTGATTGCCGGGAGTTGGTCGCGGGTCGATTAGCATAATCTGCCGGTGCGAGAGGCGTGACGGCGTTAAGGTGGTATCGGCGCAGTATTGACGTCATTGGCGCCTGGTTCATTGCACTCCGCCTGAGGGGATTTGAGCGGCTCCCTGGGCTGGCTGACCTCGATGGCGGGGGCTGTCTTGCGTGATTGCTTTTCCTGGGTCGCCGGGTTAAGCATATCATTTATCACCTGGCCGGTTGTCTTCTGACTATCTCCGGAGAGCACGACCTTGTCCACCAAATTGCACCACCAGACAATATATGTTCCCATCTTGGCATCGTAGAATTGGTTGCTGTCAAATCCAAGCTCCTTCATAGATGCGTTCTGGCTGACCGGTGTTGTGCAAACAAGCATTGTCGCAAAGCTCCAGACGAGAAATCCCGCCGCGAATCCGAGAAAACCCGCCCCCACGGTATCGAATATTTTCGGGAATGACACGTTGAACTGGCCCAGCAGGAAGATGTACGAGATGCCGTGGAGTACAAGAAAGGCGGCAAGTCCCGTGACCAGCATGCAAAGCGCTTTACAGTACTGTGTGGAAGCGGCGGCAGGAATGAATTCTGGCAGCACAGAGCTGAGATGGACGGCCAGATAAATCGAGATGACGATATTGAACAGCGCCGTCCAGATTTGATAGAAGCCGAGCTTGACTGCCAAGTAGGCAGCAAACGCAGCTACAAATATCCCTAACCAAAAGGCCATAAATTTTTATCCTGCTACCCTTGTAAGCTCTTCTATGCTCGTTACCCCGGATACGACCTTTAGCAGCCCCTGTTTCTGGAGATTTGACTTTCCTCTCTGGTCACCCTCTTTTCTCAGGGCGACAATCGAGATGGCGTTGTTTGCAATGGCCACCTTTAGGGTATCGTCCAGAGTAAGCAGGTCGTAGATTGCCGTTCTGCCGTAGTATCCGGTCTGGTGGCACCTGTCACAGCCGACCGCCTGGAAAATGTTGGTGTAATTAATCTTCTTTTTTTCAAACTCGCGTATCTGTGCCTGGCCGAGATGCGCCGGCATCTTGCAGTATTTGCACAGTTTGCGGATAAGCCGCTGTGAAACAATCAAGCTCAATCCGGATGACATCAGCAGAGGGGTTACGCCCAAATCGAGCAGACGAATCATTGCAGATGCGCTGCTGTCGCTGTGTAAGGTCGCCAGCACCAGGTGCCCCGTTTGAGATGCCTGAAGGGCTATTGCCGCCGTTTCCTCATCGCGTATCTCGCCCACGCATATCACATCTGGGTCCTGTCTGAGGATGCTCCGCAGCGAGTTGGCGAAAGTGATATCCGCCTTGGGATTAACCTCAATCTGGCTGGTGTTGGGCAGGACATACTCAATGGGGTCTTCAACGGTGATAACGTTACGCGTATAAAAGTCAATGCTGTTAAGCATCGCGTAGAGCGTGGTTGTCTTGCCGCTGCCTGTCGGCCCGCACATCAGAATCATTCCGGATGGTTTGACAATCGCGGCCTCGATAATCGCCTTTTGCTTTTCCATTAGTCCTATGCTGTCGAGCGTGAATATACTTGCGTCCTGGTTGAGGACCCTTATGGATAGTTTTTCGCCGTTGAGGACGCCTGCGCTGGCGACTCTGAAGGATACAGTTCCGTCGTTGGTTTTGGCGATGAAGGCGCCATCCTGAGGCCGGCGTTTTTCCGCGATGTCAATTCCTGAAACGGCTTTGATACTGTTGACAACGGCCTGACAGGTGCCTGCCTCCATCCGTTCGATTTCCCGAAGGACGCCGTCAACGCGGAAACGAATGGTATAGGAGGATTCGGTTTTTGGGTCTATGAGGACATCGCTGGCCCGCTGTTCGAGGGCATCCCATATAAGCTGCTCGGTCAGATTAAGGACGTGGCTGTCCTGGCCTTTCTTGCTGTGGCCGTATATTTGCTTTAGTTCGGTTCCGGATGAATCAAGGAGACGTATGGCGGGGGGCTTGGTACCGATGGGCACGGACTGCCGAATGCTTCGGCCTACATCATGCAGGCCTTCGGTTATCATATTCCAGACGCCGCCTCGCTCGGCTGCAGGCCGTTTAAACATCTCTGCTATCAAGAACCCCAGCAGGAGTACCGGCCCTATAAACAGAGTCAAGACGTTGGCAATCCCCTTGCAGCTCTTCGGCACCACGTTGCTGAACTCCACCCGCTGGACGCAATACAGGCATAGGTACACCCAGCCAATCAGCAGCAAAAGTTTAACCGGATTGAATGCCAGCGGTATGCCGAATAGCTCGCTTGCCCCTGCGGGGAGCGGCTGAACGCCCAACTGTGCGGGGTATAATGCCCAAAGCCAACCTATGGCACTCGATATTTCCATAAAATCCCCTCAATCCTCAAATACCGAGGAACAATTAACAGTGTATCTTAAAGTAACATACCCCCTGCCTGTTGGCAAGTGAAATGTTAGAAAACGAACCGTGGTTTTCTGGTCGCTGCGTCAAGATTCCTGTTGCAAACGGCGGACGTGACACCATAATCTGTGGCGAAATCGGCCCGCCGCAGGCGAAGCCGGGCATCCTGAAGACCACTCATGGCCAATAAGGAGACGCTTATGCAACTTCACAGCGTGGATATAGCCATTATTGTCGCGTATATTGTGCTTGTTATGATGGCAGGATTCGCGGTGTCGAAATTAGCGAGCCGCAACCTCAATTCCTATTTTCTCGGGGGCAACAAGATACCGTGGTACGTGCTGGGCGTCGCGGACGCTTCGGGTATGTTCGACGTGACCGGCACGATGTGGCTGGTGATGACAATTTTTGTTTACGGGCTTAAGGGGGCGTGGCTTCCCTGGGTGTGGCCCACCTTCAACCAGGTATTCCTGATGGTTTATCTGTCCGCCTGGCTTCGTCGCTCCAATGCTATGACCGGCGCTGAATGGATTACCACCAGGTTCGGCACCAGCACGGGGGCCAAACTCTCTCACGTCAGCGTCGTCATCTTTGCCATTGTTTCCGTCATCGTCCTTGTTGCCTATCAGTTCAGGGGTATGGGAAAATTCGCACAGATATTCCTGCCCTGGGACCTTTCCGCCAACCAGTACGCGACCATCCTGATGAGCGTCACCGCCGTATATGTAATCCTCGGCGGTATGGTCAGCGTCACAATCACCGACGTCATTCAATACCTCTTCACGACAATGAGCGCTGTCCTCATCGGAATTGTCGCCATCAAGAGGACGACCGCCGCCGACATTGCCGCAGCCGTCCCCACCGGCTGGGACAATCTGTTCTTCGGCTGGAAACTCAACCTCGACTGGTCACAGCGCATCCCTGCTCTTGCCGACAGAATCGCCGAAGACGGCTGGGAACTCTTTACCATTTTCTTCACGATTATGATGTTCAAGGGCGTCCTCGTCAGCGCGGCCGGCCCATCTCCCAACTACAGTATGCAAAGGGTCCTCTCCACGCGAAACCCCAAAGAGGCCGCCAAGATGAACTGGTTTGCGCAAGTGGTCCTGTTTTTCCCCCGCTACCTGATGATTACAGGCATAACCATCCTGGGGCTGGTCTATTTCAAAGACCAGATTATTTTGATGGGTCGCAATTTCGACGTTGAACAGGTCCTACCCAACGTCATTGCCAGGTTCCTGCCCGTCGGACTTTTGGGGATTGTCCTCGCGGGCCTGCTTGCCGCTTTTATGAGCACGTTCAATTCAACCGTCAATGGCGGCGCATCCTACGTCGCCAACGACCTCTACAAACGCTATATCAACCCGACCGCATCCGACAAGACCTACGTGCGAATGAGCTACCTGTGCTCAATACTGGTCGTGGTCGTCGGCATCGCCTTCGGCTTTATGACCGAGTCAATCAACAGCATAACACAGTGGTTTGTTGCCGGCCTCTGGGGCGGCTATACCGCGCCAAACGTCCTCAAGTGGTACTGGTGGCGATTCAACTCCCTGGGATACTTCGCCGGTATGATTGCAGGCATTGCCTCCGCCCTGGTCCTGCCCCTTCTCGTCCCCGCAAAGGTCATCTTCGGCCTCGAACGAAATATGGCCCTTTTTCCCATTATCCTTGTCGTTAGCGCAGCGTCCTGCGTCCTGATAAGTTTGCTCACTAAGCCCGACGACCTGGAAATCCTCAAGAAATTCTACAAGCAGGTCCGCCCCTGGGGCTTCTGGGGTCCAATCCGCGATATAGTATGTCGGGAAGACCCGTCCTTCAGGCCGAACAAGGCGTTTGGACGCGATATGGTCAACGTAGCAGTCGGCACCGTCTGGCAGCTCACCCTGGTGCTTGTTCCCATCTACATAATCATTCGTCACTTCAAGCCGATGTGGATTTCGATTGCGGTGCTGGCGGTAACATCGGTATTCCTGAAAATGAACTGGTACGACAAGCTCGAACGTGACTGACAAAATTTATACTTGCAAATCGGCAGGCATTGCCAATAATCTGGGGCTTTCGCGACCGGCTTGGCTGCGTGCCGCAGGCCGGGGCTGACTAATAAGGAGACGCTTATGCAACTACACGCAGTGGATATCTGGATTATCGCCGCATATCTGGTCGTCATTATGGCGGCCGGCTTCGCAATGTCGAAACTTGCCAGCCGAAACATCGGCTCCTACTTCTTAGGCGGCAACATCATACCCTGGTATGTCCTCGGCGTGGCAAACGCCTCAGGTATGTTCGACATCACGGGGACGATGTGGTGTGTGATGACGATTTTTGTGTACGGCCTTAAGGGAGCATGGCTGCCCTGGGTATGGCCCACGTTTAACCAGATATTCCTGATGATTTATCTGTCGTGCTGGCTGCGGCGCTCAAACGTTATGACCGGTGCCGAATGGATTCGCACAAGGTTCGGCACCAGCCGGGGCGCATACCTCTCGAATATCAGCGTCGTCATCTTTGCCATCATTATGGTCCTCGGAATGATTGCATACGACTTCCGCGGGATGGGCAAGTTTGCCGTCATCTTTTTCCCCTGGGACCTCTCGGCCAATACCTACGCAATCATCCTTATGGGCGTTACCTCGCTCTATGTAATCTTCGGCGGGATGTTCAGCGTTACCGTTACCGACGTAATCCAGTATATACTTATGACCGCCGCTTCGATTTTTATCGCCATAATAGCGATGAAGCACACGACCGCCGAGGCGATAACCGCCGCCGTGCCCAACGGCTGGCACGACCTGTTCTTCGGCCTCAAGCTTAACCTTGACTGGTCCGGCCACATCGCCTCGCTCAACGACAGAATTGCACGCGACGGCTGGGAGCTTTTCGGCATATTCTTTATGCTGATGATGCTCAAGGGCGTTCTTGTCAGTATTGCGGGACCTGCGCCCACATACGATTTGCAGCGAATCCTCTCCACGCGAAGCCCCAAGGAAGCGGCGAAGATGAGCTGGTTCACCTCGATGGTGTTGTATATCCCGCGATACCTTATGATTGTCGGCATCACCGTCCTGGGCCTGGTATTCTTCAGGGAGCAGATAAACGCGATGGGCAAGGAATTCGACGTTGAGCAGGTCCTGCCCAACGTCATCGGCAAGTTCCTTCCGCCCGGCCTCATTGGTTTTATCCTCGCGGGACTGTTAGCCGCCTTTATGAGCACGTTCACCTCGACCATAAATGCAGGCGCCTCCTACGTCGTAAACGACCTCTATAAAAAGCACATCAACCCTAACGCGCCGGAAAAAAAGTACGTCCATGCGAGCTACTTGTGTTCGGTCATCGTGGTGGTTGTGGGCATCGCCTTCGGTTTTATGACCGAGTCAATTAATACCGTAACGCAGTGGATAGTCGCGGGTCTTTGGGGCGGCTATACCGCGCCCAACATTCTCAAGTGGTATTGGTGGCGTTTTAACGGTATGGGCTACTTCGGGGGGATGGTCTCCGGAATGGTCGCCGCACTGGTCCTGCCGAGAATCTTCAACCAGCCCATCCTCTGGGGCATTGAGCGAAATATGGCCTTCTTCCCGATAATCCTGGCAATAAGCGCGATTGCCTCTGTTGTGATTAGCTTGCTCACTAAGCCCGACGATGAGGACGTACTCAAGAAATTCTACAGGCAGGTTCGCCCCTGGGGCTTCTGGGGGCCAATCCGTGACTTAGTTTGCCGGGAAGACCCAACGTTCAAACCTAATACCGGTTTCGGACGGGATATGCTGAATGTCGCAGTCGGTATCATCTGGCAGTTGACGCTCGTGCTCATTCCGACCTACCTCATCATCAAGGATTTCAGGAATATGGGGATTTCCATCGCAGTCCTGGTGGTGACGTCAGTAATCCTTAAATTCAACTGGTGGAACAAACTCGAGGAGAATTGAGGACAAATATGAACAGCAAGACCTTCCAAATCAGAGTCAAAGCCCTTTTCGCAGAGCACAAGCGACTAATCGCACGAAAGAACGCCAAGGTCAAAGAGACCAATGGCGTTTTCTATCGCTACAAGTATCCCGTCCTGACGGCAGGACATACGCCCATTTTCTGGCGATACGATTTGAATTATGAAACAAATCCGCATCTGATGGAACGGATGGGTATCAACTGCGTCTTCAACCCCGGCGCAATCGAGCTCGACGGCAAGATTTGTCTGGTCGCCCGAGTCGAAGGGGTCGATAGGAAGTCATTTTTCGCCATAGCCGAAAGCAAGAGCGGCATCGATGATTTTAAGTTCTGGGATTACCCCATTTTGCTGCCTGAAACCGACAACCCCGATACAAATGTTTATGATATGCGATTGGTCAAACACGAGGATGGCTGGATTTACGGCTTGTTCTGCACCGAACGAAAAGACCCAAACGCCCCTCGCGGGGACCTGTCCAGTGCAGTCGCTCAATGCGGCATTGCCAGAACAAAAGACCTCAAAAAGTGGCAGCGTTTGGATGATTTGAAAACCACCTCACCCCAGCAAAGAAACGTCGTCCTGCACCCGAAATTTGTCAACGGCAAGTACGCCCTTTACACCCGCCCGCAGGAGGGCTTCATAGAGGCAGGCAGCGGCGGCGGTATCGGCTGGGGACTGGCGGACAATATGGAGCACGCTGTAATTACCGGCCCCGAATCAATCGTCGATGACAGGCAATACCACACGATAAAAGAAGTTAAGAACGGTTTGGGGCCTGCCCCAATAAAGACCGACAAGGGCTGGCTTCAACTCGCCCACGGCGTGCGCAACTGCGCAGCCGGTCTTCGCTATGTCCTCTATTGCTTTCTGACGAGACCCGATAAGCCAAATGAAATCACCCACGAGCCAGGCGGCTACCTGCTTGCCCCGCAGGGTGATGAGCGTATCGGCGATGTCTCGAACGTCGTCTTCAGCAGCGGCTGGGTCGCAAAGGAAAATGGCGAACTATTCATTTATTACGCCTCATCAGATACGCGATGTCACGCGGCAACCACAACCGTTGAGCGGCTGCTGGATTATGTAATGAACACGCCGCCCGATGCGCTGCGCACTTATGGCTGCGTGCAGCAGAGAATAGCACTGATTAAGAAAAACCTGGCTATACTGAAACCGCCCATCGGCAAACACCGCTCGAAATAATCAGGCCTATCGCACAAGCAGCGGTATTGCCCGTAAAAGCTCGTGACCTTCAATGTGCCGATGTCATATTGTGTCACTGCAACGCGGGATTCAAATTGAAACCCTAATCCACAGCTTTTCCACAACGCCACTTACGATGTGCAAAACCTGTGAAGAATAAAAAATTTTCTTGCGTAAGTTCAGTACAGACAGAGACATCAATGCGGTGGAAAAGATTTTTTGAAAAATGCGATTGATTCAACTTGCAGCCCTTCAATAATAAGCTGTGAAGTTTTTTTTGTCACCGAGGCACAACTTGTATGTCGTATTAGTTGCAACATTGAAAGCTGTTTGAAATTTTAGATTGGTAGGGGAGATTACCAATGCAAGGCACAGTCACGGATGATGTTTGCAGAACTGAGCAGGCACAGACAATGGCAATCACTGAGGCAATCGCTCAAAGGATTGGGCAGCAGAAATACCGAATATGGTTTAAGAATTCGACGAGGATGGCGCTGACCGGCGGTTACCTGAAGGTCGGCGTTGCCAATCTTTTTATTGCCAACTGGATTGAGAGCCACTTTTCGAACGAAATCGCGCAGGCGGCCTGCGCGGTCACGGGAACTGTCCCCAAGGTGGTTTTTAATGTGGATTCGGAGCTTGCAGGGCAACACCGGCGAACACAACTGGATTCGACGGGTGCGGCAGCACCGGCGGCCGGCAATCGAATGCCGGAAAACAAAAACGCCGGCGCTGCAACCGGCAGGATAATAAGTAATCGGCTCAAACTATGTCTTGAGACATTCGTTGTAGGCCCGACAAATGAGCTGGCCTTTAACGCCGCTAAAGCGGTTATCAATGATAAGCAAAGCCCCTTTAATCCGCTGTTCATTCATGGAGGGTATGGCGTCGGGAAGACGCACCTGCTGCAAGGGATTTGCAACCAGGTGCACAAGACCCGACCCGCAGTTAACTGGCTCTATATGTCGGCGGAGGACTTTGCGAATCAGTTCGTGCTGGCCTTGAAGACGAGAAAGCTGGAGGCTTTTCGGGGTCGTTTGCGACAAACGGACTTGTTAGCAATAGACGACATTCACTTCCTGGCCAGCAAGCCATCAACGCAGGAAGAATTCCTGCATACGTTCAATACAATCGACCTGGCGGGCAAACAGGTGGTGCTCGCCTCGGACGCACACCCGAAACTGATAGGCCAAATCTCCGACAAGCTGGTCAATCGTTTCGTATCGGGTATGGTCGTCAGAATCGACCCGCCTGATTTTGCGACGCGATGCGAGATTTGCAGGCGATATGCCCACAGTTTGCGAAAGCACGTCCCGGAAGGGGTGATTGCGTACATCGCAGAGACCCTGCGAAGCAACGTCCGCGAGCTGCAGGGGGCGCTGGTCAAGCTGATTGCCTTTTCCTCGCTGCAAAACAAGAAAATCGACCTGCATATCGCGCGGGAAGTCCTGGCAGAACATCTGGAAAGATGCGACCCGATTGTCCATATATCCGATATCGAGTCAGTGGTGGCGGAGCACTTCGGCATAACCCCTAAAGAGATTCACTCCGCCCGCAAAGACCGAACCGTTGCGATGGCCCGACATTTCAGTATGTATCTTGCACGCAAGCACACAAAAATGTCCTCATCGGAGATAGGCAGATTCTCAGGCGATAAAAACCATGCAACCGTTCTTATGGCCTGCAAGAAAATCGAAGAGCAACTAAAACAGGACACCCAACTGCACTGGCAAGGCCCGGACGGCAACAAGGTCTCCCGCGCCAGAACCATTCTCGCACGGCTCGAAAAGGATATCGCCGGCTGAAAAAACCAAATTTGAAATTACCTCTGCGTGCTCGGCGGTATATGTAAAATGCGAACGGCGGCATCATTCCGATTTGAGCCGCCGTTCATAGGTCTTTGAAAGGAGGAGAAAGGTTTTTCATTTTTTAATTTACATTCCTCTATACGCAGACCACACCAAAAAGGTTCATTCGTTTTCATAAATTTTTATTTGTCTGCGAGCGCCTAATGCAGAGCAAGAACCCGGCCGCTCAACCATGCAGGTTTGCCTCATAAATAAAGTTGACCCTGCAGGGCCGTTATTGTTCCAGGCAATCTGATTTTTGACCTTAACGCCCTCGCAAATTTGCCCGATTGGGAGTATAGTATTAGCCATTAAGGAGCAGTGGCTGAGCGGCTTAAAGCGACGGTCTTGAAAACCGTTGTACCCGTTGGGTACCGGGGGTTCGAATCCCTCCTGCTCCGTTACCTTTCTGCCATATCGTCCTGAAGGCAGTGAAACCGGCACTGTTGAAGCGTTCAAGGATTGGTTTCAGGACCGGACAGGAATCTATAGCAGAGAGGATTCCCTAAAACTTCAATCCCTACACCCCCTGGTCTCACGACACTACTCTCCTCGCCACTCAATCTGCACCGCATCCACCGGAGGGAAAGACCGCCGGTCTTCATAGGGCGACATCTGAAATGAGGTATTCCCCCAATCTGTCAAACTGGTCCTTATGCTTTTTGTGAAAAAGCAGCAAGCTCTGGTATTTTCTTACTTTTTCCTGGTCTTTAATTTCTCTAACGTGGATGCTCTTGTGAAGCTTTTCTCTGACATTGTGAAAGGCCCCGATAAACAAAATTCCTTTTTCGTCTGACCCGAGGGTCTCGTCTATCATTGCGGCAATAAAAGCGTCCCTTTTCTTCAGCAGTATGCCTTTGACCAGTTTGTATCTTATCAGTGCTATTATTTTCTGCACAATTGTCTTTGCCAGAGTTATGCCAAGCAACATGTAGTACTCCCGCTTAACAAGTTTAAAATCTTCAGTTTTAATCAGGACCGCCCCTCTGTCAAGAAGATTCAACACCAACTGGTAATTCTTGCTGCCTGCATTGGCCGTGTCTTCAACAATTCTCCTGCCTGCCTCGCCTTCGGTAACCATCCCATCCTGATATATCTTCATCCCTGTTACGTCAACCGAATCAAAATACTTCGATATTGCATCCCAAAACCCATCAACCGTGTTCCTGTGCTTTGCCCAGATTTCTTCACCCAGGCCCGCTATACCTCTTTTAGTCACATCGCCGGCGATGGAGCCGAGGTCAGCGCTGGTATGTATAATCGGGACGTAAATGAGCGTTCTCATTTTTAAGTTGCCTTTGCCTCAGCACGTTCTAATCGCTTTTTGATCTCTTCATTACGCTCTAATTTCTTTCTCAACTCTCTGTTTTCCTGTTCAATATCGGCCCCCTTTGCCCTCGAAGACAGGTAAGGGTCCTGCTGCCACCAATTTATACCCATTTCCAAGGCCTTATCCACGGAGGCGACCAGAAGCCGTATTTTAATGGTGAGCAGGTCGATGTCGGCAATTTGTATCTTTATGTCGCCTGCAATAACAATTCCTTTATCCAGGACCCTTTCGAGGATATCAGCCAGATTCGTGGCCTCGGTAGCGTGCATCATTTTTTGTTCGGACATCGGATTGTTCCCGCTTTCTATTATCCCAGTTTTCGGGCTTTTATGAACAAACCAGCCAACCTTTTTCGCACGTTTGCATGGAAGCGGCAACTTGTGCAGTCATCGCTATTTTGGTCATAGTCGCGGCAGGAAAGAAGCACTTCCACCTCCTGTTGCAAGCTGCTGGCAAGCTCTGCTTTGCCTGCGATGTCGCCTGCCTGGTTAATTCCTGCTATAATACCGCCAATTGCATCCTCTTGTTTTTGAAATCTCAAACAATTCATATTGGCTTCTTCCCTTTCATTCTTCGTTACCTTCACATCAAATTACCTAAAGGGCCCAAATCCAAATTTAATTCTTCGTCTGCGATGCCGAAAATCATCTGAATCTCCTCTATCTTTTTCTTCACCGCCTTCAAGCTCAGTCCTAATTTTTGAATCTCGGTAGAAGAAAGATTTCCTCTCTTCACCCTTCTGTAGGCCTCTTTTCCCATAAGTCTTCTTATGAGCTCAACCAAAGTCAATACCAGCTTGGCCAAGCCCTGTTCCGTCTTCCTGGGGCTGCCAAGGTCAATAAGTTTGGGAATGTTTTCTTCAGCTCTTCTAATCTCTTTCT